>Ga0233425_10002222_pt1 | contig 39314 bp, 27 predicted proteins | sample Watercolumn_Towu_2_FD_181712 | JGI IMG/M metagenome (GOLD analysis project Ga0233425, IMG submission 181712) | Freshwater microbial communities from Lake Towuti, South Sulawesi, Indonesia - Watercolumn_Towuti2014_140_MG | ecosystem: Environmental > Aquatic > Freshwater > Lake | place... | reverse complement strand
CGCTCGGAGCCAGACCCCGGGAGCGGTGCAGGTCGCCGAGGTCACCGGCGGCGGACAGGTGGTCATTCGGCTGCGCAGCAAGTCCGGATCCGTCCTTGGCCGGGCGCAGGGCGCCGCGCGGACGCTCAACGCTGCGATGCTCGCGGGCTACGCCCCACCGGCGCTCGCCGTCGCTCCAGGGGCGGAAGGGGCCTCTGTGCTGAAAGCCGGGGCGGCGGTGGTGGTGGTCGCCGACAAGGAGACCGCGACGCTCTCGTCCACGACGCCGGCGGCCCTGGCGGCCAGTTGGCGGGAGACGGTGCAGAGAGCGCTTCGCGAGCCCTACCTCGCGTTCGAGGCACTGCCAGAGGCACTGCAGGCTCCGGTTGAGGAGGCGCGCTACCTGAGCTTCGGCGGTCCACTGGGCAAGTCGCTCGCGGCGGTCTCGGGCAACGAAGCTGTGGTCGCCGTTCGCGCCGACGTCGCGTTGCGTCGGCTCAAGGTGTACGGCATGGCTCCGGGGGATGCGGAGGTTGCCGTGTCGGCGGGCGATCTCAGCTTCCGGCTACCGGTGCAGGTCCGACACTGGGCGGCGAAGATCCCCGACGGGGCGGTGGCGGAGCTCACGGGCAGCGGACAGGATGAGCGGATCGCCAAGAAGGTCGCGGTGAACGCGGCCCTGGCGGCCGCGATCCCCCAGCCCGGCGCCGCGGTCTCCGCTCTGTCCGCGGATCGCGAGGGCTCGCTGTTCCGGATCGGCCTGCTGGCGGACGGCGAGGGCTACTTCGAGGCCAAGAAACAGGTCGAAGTGCGGCTGAAGTGGACGGTTCCGCCGGACCAGGAGCCCGTGGACCTCTTCGTCAGCAACTCCCCCGAGCGCATCCAAAGCCTGGGGAGTCTCATGCGCGAGCAACTGCTCCCCGGGCGGCCGGCACGCGTGCTGTACCACCACGTGAACTCGACCGGGCAACCCCTCCTCTTCGTCACGCGCATCGCCAACGCGAGCAGCGAGGCAGCGGCTGTGCATGTCGTGCTGGCCGAGTCGGGGCCGGGCCAGGACGAGCTGGCCGTGGGACACACCGCGGCCGTGCGCTTTTGGGACCAGACGCGGACCGGAAGCGGCTATGTGCTGCGGATTCCCCCCATGGCGGCGTCCGACATCGTCCGTGTGCCGGCCGCGCGCGAGTCGATCCTCAGTGGCCTCGCGCAGCTGACCCCGCTGTCGGGAGGCACGCTGCTGGTTGAGGTGCTCGCCGTGCCGGTGCACCACGAGGCCCAGTGGGTCGAGCCGTTGGCGGCGGAACACTATGCCGCCCCCCGGCTGACCGCGTTCGGCTTCGCGGCGCGGAAGGTGACGGAGCTGAAGCACGAGGTGGGTGGGCCGTGGGGCTTCTTCAGTCTGGGCCGCGAGGGGTCCATCAACGAGTCGGGTACGTACCTCGCCGGCGACTATGGAGTGTTGCACCAGATCGACCTCGAGCTGACCAACCCTCACGCGACGGCAGGCTGGGCGGCGTTGGAGGTCCGAGCCGGGGGCGGCGTGATGCGGGGCCTGTTCCTCGTGGACGGCGTCCTCCACGAGACCGACATGCTTGTGGGCTCGCAACAGGAGCAGATCCGTCGGATCGACATCCCCGCGGGGGCCACGCGCCGCGTGCGGGTAGAGACGATCCCCGAATCCGCCTCCAACTACCCCGTCCAGCTGGTCGTTCACTCCCAGGTGGAGGGGTAGCAGGGCCGAAGCCTGAGGATGCGACTCCGGTGTTGAGATGAGGCTGAGCGAGTCAACCGAGGTTGGGTTCCTGCGTACGCTGAGGAGCGCCCTCGGCGAGGGAGGATGCGGCGTACGCCTTGGGATCGGGGACGACGCGGCAGTGATCGACTGCCCGTCCGGCTGCGCCCTGGCGTTGAGCTGCGACGCGGCGGTCGAGGGAGTGCACTTCCGGCGGGAGTGGCTCACTGAGCAGGAGATCGGGGGCCGGGCGGTGCGCTGTGCGCTGAGCGACCTGGCCGCCATGGGCGCCCACCCGGCGGCCGTGCTGCTCACGCTGATCGTGTCGCCCGACGAGGACGCCGCCGCGGCCCACCGGGTGGTGGAGGGGGCGGCCTCGGCCGCGAGCGAGCTGGGCGCGCGCCTGGTTGGCGGAGAGACGGTCGGCAGCGGCGGGCCGCTCACACTGGACGTGCTGGTTGCGGGCTTCGTGCGCACGGGCCGCGAACTGCGGCGGGCCGGGGCGCAGCCCGGGGATGTAGTGGCCATCAGCGGGCCCCTCGGGGATTCGGCCGCTGGGCTGGCGGCCCTGGAGGCCGGGCTGCATGGCCCGGACGCAGAGGCCGTGATCCGGAGGCACAAGGCCCCGGAGCCTCGACTAGAGGTGGGCGCCGAGCTGGCGGAGTGCGACGGTGTGCACGCCGCGATCGACGTGAGCGACGGCCTGCTGCAGGACGCGGGCCACATGGCCGAACAAAGCGGCGTGGGGCTGCAGCTCTACGTCGATTCGCTGCCCCTCTCCCCCGCTTCCCAAGCCATTGCCGAGCGGCTGTCGGCGGACCCGCTGGCGTGGGCTCTCACCGGCGGCGAGGACTTCGAGCTGCTCGTGTCCGTGGCGGCGACGGAGTTCGGAGAGGTGCGGCGTCAGGTGAAGCGGAGCCGCGGCATCGGGTTGGAAGCCATCGGCCAAGCCACCGAGGGGGCCGGGGTCAGCCTCCGCCGCCTCGATGGCGCTGAGGTCGCACTCCCTCGCACAGCGGGCTGGGACCACTTCCGGGCCCGGGGGACGCCCCCATAGGCTTCACCCCTCGCGGCGCACGTCATCCCCAGGTTTCCTCGCCACGAGTGCCAGCGACACCCCGATGGGCAGGTTCGCGCGCCGGATCACTGCGTTCTCCAGGTCCATGAGAGCCACCAACGCTCGGTTCACCCTCGCCGGTACGCGGATGATCCCCGTCTCCGGCGGCCGGCGGCGCAGGCGCGTGGTCAGGCGCTGCAGGGCTCGCACAATGAGCGCCAGAGGGAACAGCACGGCCAGACCGAAGGAGAGCCGCTCGACCGTCAGGCCGGCTGACTCCACCAGCTCCCGCGCGCCCCGCTTCCCGTAGCGCCGCTGGTGACCGAGAGCCTCGTCGTGGGAGCTCCAGAGCAACCCAAGCGCTGGGAGTGTGATGACCAGAACCCCGTTCGGTCTCAGCAGGCGTGCGGCCTCTGCCACGGCTCCCCGATCATCCTCCACGTGCTCCAGCACATCGCACAGAACGACGGCGTCGAAGCTCCCGGCACGAAACGCTGCGTGCTGGATGTCGCACTGCACCAGCCCTCCGAGGCCGCGCTCCCGAGTGGTCTGCACCGCCGAGGCGGAGATGTCGGCGCCGTAGGCTCGGCCGCGCGACGCCAGCTCCGCCAGCAGCGCGCCGGCGCCGCAACCCCCATCAAGGATCACCGGCGACGTCAGCCCGGCGTCGTCGAGCAGCCTCAGCGCCAGCCGCCGTCGAGCGACGAACCACCAGTACTCATCCTCCAGAGCGCGCATTTCCTGGATGTGCTCACCGAGCATCGCTGCGCCCTCGGGAGGAAATCTCGAACAACTGTTTGCAATCCTCGGCGGATTGTGCTATGATGATCCCGGCGCCCGTCGGTCCAGAGAGGTGAGAACCATGCGAAGCCGCGAGTTGAACGCCAAACGCCGTCAGATTCTGGAGTACATCGTGAAGGCCACAGAGGAGCACGGTTACCCTCCGACGGTCCGCGAGATCGGAGAAGCCGTGGGGCTGAAGTCGAGTTCGACCGTGCACTTCCACCTGAAGATCCTCACGGAACTGGGGTACCTCAAGCGCGACGGCTCGCTGACCCGGGCCCTGCGTCTCAGCGAGGAGGGCCAGGCCATCGGCGGGGAGACCGGCGTCCCGCCCAAGCCCGCCCGCGGTCGGGCGGCGGCCCGCTGGGTCCCCCTCGTCGGCGAGGTGGCGGCGGGCCAACCGGTGTTCGCCGCGGAGGAGTGCGAGGACCTCGTTCCGTTGCCGGCTCAGTTCGTCCCGAACGGCGACGCGTTCATGCTCCGCGTGTCGGGCGACAGCATGATCGAGGCGGGCATCCACGACGGCGACTGTGTCATCGTATCGCGCGACAGCTCCGCACACGAGGGTGACATCGTAGTCGCACTGGTCGAGGACGAGGCGACCGTGAAGTACCTGCACCGACGCCCGGACGGCTTCGAACTGCGACCGGCCAATCCGGCGTTCCAGCCGATCCTCGTCGACGAGGTACAGGTTCTCGGGAAGGTGACGGGCTTCCTGCGGTCCCTTAGCTAGACGGCCGGGGTCGCCGCGGGCGGCACCCCTGCGATCCGCTGCACGACGAAGATCGTCGTGTCATCGAGAGGCGCGCCCTGACGGTGACGATCCGCCGCGGCGGCGATGGGTTCCGCCAGGCCATGGGCACCGGCGGAGGGCTGCATCACCGAACGGCACGGCGACGGGAGTCACGGTTCGCAGTAGACGTGCACGCCCCAGGGCTCGAACGCGTCGCGGAGGGTGGCGTTCTCCACGAGGGGAGGCGCGCCCTCTTCGGCGAAGCGGGTGAGGCGGGGAACGCCGTCGAGGCCGCCGATCGAGGCCTGCACTGGGGCGTCGGACTCGTTCACCGCGATGACCCAGAGCTTGCCGTCAACGCGGCGGGCGGTCGCCAGGACGCCCTCGGCGGTCACAGGAGGGCGCTCCTCGGCGACGAGGGCCGGAGAGAGGTCGGCGAGCTCGCGGGCCATCCGGCGGAGGGAGTTCCAGATCTCGGAATCCTGGTCCTCGTAGGACGCCCCCCAGTAGATGATGCCCACGGCGCCGTGCAGCAGAGAGTCATACGCCATGAAGCGCGTCTCGGCCCAGTTGGGGGCGCGCTTGTGGAGCGCCGGGTCCTTCTCCCAGGCGCTCCAGCCGAAGCCCTGGAGAATGGCCCACACGGGCTTGCGGCCGTCCACCGTCAGGTGCTGCTTGTCCGTCTCATCGCCGACGACGGCGAGCGTCTTGTTCGGGAGATTGGAGTGGTCCGCGCCCTCGACGGGGTAGATGTCCATCCCGGTCACGTCGGCCCAGCGGCAGTAGCGGGCAAGGTCAGCGACCGTGTTGCGTGGCGCCTGGTTCTGCCAGAAGACGAGCGACGACGACGCCGCGCGGGCGGCGAGGTAACCGTCCTTCACCTCAGCGACGGGCACACCGTTCCACAGCGCCTCATCGCACATCCAGCCCAGGAAGCGGCGATGGCCGGCGACGTTCTGCACGCTCGTGGTGAAGAGCCGCTGCTTCTCGGCGGACGGTGTGGGTCCGTAGACGTGCCCGTTGTTCCACTCGATCACGTACACGCCGAGCTCATCGGCCTTGGCCAGCTCTGCCTGCGCCGGCGCGGCCTCCCTGGTGGTGAATGGCCCCGGCACGAGCAGGTTGAAGCCGGCCTCGGCGATGCGGGCGGCCTCGGGGCTCGACGGAGAGAAGTTGGTGACTCCGATCGGGAACCAGGGCTTACCGTCCAGGAGCGCGACGTGATCGGAGCGGAAGTAGAGGCCCGGGGCATCGGCTGGGACGAGGTCGAGGCAGACCTCATCACTCGCGAGCGGGGCGTCGGCGCCCGGACGCAGGGCCTCGGCGACGACACGGTATGGGCCGAGGGGCAGCTGGGTCGCGTCCGGCTCCCAGGTCGCCGGGCCGGCGGTCCAGTCGAGGTGGGTCTCCTGCAGCACCGCGCCCTGGGCGTCCACAAGACGGAGGCGGAGGACGAAGTCGGGGTCATCGCTTTGCAGGTGGCAGACCGCCCTGACGGTGCGCGCGTCAACGCCGTCGCGCAGGAGCCCCCGAGCGTTCGGGGCGTCCAGTCGCAGGGCGATCTCGGCCAGGAGGCCGCGTTCCGTGAGCGTCACATCGTCGAACCAGACGACGCCCTCCGCCGTGTTACCCAGGCTGATCGTCGCGCGCGCCGCAGTGGCCGGGGCCGTGGCGCGAAGGGTCTTGCCCTGCCAGCCTTCCCACGTCTGATCCCGCATCTCCTCCACGCCAAGGGGCTCGTCCTGGGCGGAGAGCCACTCGATGGCCAGGCGGAACTCGCGGCCGAACTGGTCCGCGCGCGTCGCGGCCTGCAGCTCGTACTTCGCCGAGGGGGTGACCGGCACGCCTGTCTGCCGCCAGGTCGCCCCGGCCTCGGCCCGGGCGCTGAGTTGGCCGCTCTTCGCGCCCTCGGAGTCGGCGCGCGCGCCCTCGCCGGGGGGGGTCCAGGCATCGGGGAGGCCATCGCCATCGCCATCGGACTCGAAGCCCGGGTTGCGGAGGACGTTGGCGGGCGTCTCCCCCACCTCCCAGAGCCCGACGGAGTCGTAGCCGTAGACCCCCACGTCATAGCACCGCAGGAGCACGATGACGCGGGTCGCGCCCGTGGGCGGCTTCACGGGACCAACGGCTACGCGCACCCAGCGGTCGGCAGCGGTCGCGCCGGCGGCGTCGCGGGAGATGAAGCCCTGGTCGCTGAACCACTGGAGTTCCGCCGAGTGGGAGCCGCCCGCGACATTCGTGGCCCGGACGCTCGCGGTCAGCAGATAGGCCGTGTCGGGCTTCAGGGTCACGTAGCCCCCGGTCCGCACGTCGCTCTGACCCTTCTCGGGCATCGTGATCTCGATGTAGGCGCCGCCCTCGACGCCGCCCGTCTCGCGCCGGGTAGCGGTGCCGCCGCCGATCGCGGCCTCCAGGCGCCAGCCGGCAGCCAGCCCGTCGCCTGGATCGGAGAAGTCGCCGTTGGTCAGCAGGCTGTCCTGCGCCAGGCAAGCCCCGGCACAGAGCGCGGTGAGCAGCAAGGTCAGCATGGGATGTGCCTCCGGATGGTCGGGAGTGAGCGGCCCGGCACGGGTCAGGGCGTGAAGAAGAGGCGGGCGGCCGTGCCCTCCAGGATCGCAGCGCGGTCGGCCTCCGACAGGAACGGCAGGCCGTCGCGGACGAGCGCGACGCTGTCCGCATAGGTCTCGCTCTGCACTTGGTAAGGGCAGTCGGTAGCCCACAGCATCCGCTCGGCCCCAAAGGTCTCCCAGACGCGACGGACCATGGGCGCGAGATCGTCGTACGGCGCCTTCCCCGTCCCGAGAGCGTAGAACGCCGAGACCTTCACGCAGCAGTTGGGGTGCCTCGCGAGCGCGCAGAGGGCCTCGACCTCGTCCGGGTCGATGGGCCGACCGGCGCCAATGCGAGCGAGATGGTCGATCACGAAGGTCGTGCCCGGAAAGCGCGCCGCCGCAGCCCCGGCTGCGGGCAGGAGGGACACATCGATCAGCGGGCACACCGCCATCCCGGCCTCGCCGGCCAGGGCGCACAGCGCCTCATATTCGGGGGCGTCGAGGGGCGCGGCGTCGCCCCCAGCCAGCTGGTACACCCGGAGACCCCGCACGCCTCCGGCGCGGAGCTGGGCCAGCACCTGGCCGAGGCGCGGGTCCGTGTGGTCCACGATCGCGACGCCCCGGAAGACGTCGGGCTGCTGAGCGATCGTGTCGAGCATGTACCGGTTGTCGAACCCGTAGAAGCTCATCTGGATCAGGACCACCCGATCGACGCCGCAGGGGCGGGCGTGACCGAGTAGCTCGTCTGCGGTGAAGGTCGGCGGCTGCATCTGCTCGGCCGGGAAGCCCTCGGCCAGAGGGTAGCGCGCCAGGTCGTCGGTCCAGACATGCACGTGTGCGTCGATGTGGCCCATGTGAGCGCTTCTCCTACTCGGGGGCGATCTCCAGGCGGGCTCCGACAACGGTGGCCTCGATGCTGAGCCGGCCCTGATCGTCGGCGGCAAGCGTCTCGTCGCGGGGCTGACCCGAGGCCTCCGTCAGCCGCACGCGGTGCCGCGACCCCGGCGTCACCGGATAGGGCCCGGTGGTCAGCGTGATCCGGACCCGCTGCGGTCGTCCCGGGGCGACCGACAGCCGGCCGGGGCGCCCCGCGGGACCTGAGCCCTCCCCGGCGACTAGCAGCTCGATCCCGCCGGCCTCGTACCGCTGCAGGAGCGCCGAGCAGACGCCTTCATAGGGCCGAACCGTGAGCGGGCTGGGCTGGAGCTGCCAGGACGTGTGGACCGGCACATCGACCGTGGCCAGGACGGCGCCGGTGCGCAGGCCGGTCGCGTCGATGAGGCGCGAGGTGAACTGGCACACCCCGCCGCTAAAGAGGCGATGCTCGGCCGCGTAGAGAGCAACCTGCAGGCGCAACGCTCGACCGGGATTGTAGAGGAAGACCGACTCGTCCTCGCTCTCACAGAGCTGCACGGCGGGCGCGATGAACGGCGCGTCGAGGAGCTCGATCCGGGCGCGTCGCGCGCAGAGGTCGGCGTGGAAGGGCTCAAACAGCCGGTGCTGCGGCAACCAGCTGGCCCACAGGCGGTGGGTGGCGAAGAAGGCGGCGCCAAGCCCTACATCCTGGGCGAAGACCCCGGCGAGGGTGGGGTGCTGGTCCTCCGTGACCGACATGGCAAGCCGAGCAAAGGGCAGGACGCCCTCGGGGACCTGGGCGAAGCCCGTCCAGCCGTTCATGGCGTAGGCCGCGGCGCCTGTCCGGCGGCCATGGGTCGCCCCCTCGAAGTCGCCCGTGGTGGTCGCCCCCGAGGGCAGGGAGGGCAGGAAGGGATGCGGACGCTGGATGGTGAGATTGCCGGTGAGGTTCTTCATCTCGCTGAAGGGCGGTACCCCGAAGAGGGTCGCCAGACGCTCCGGTAGCACCGCCCAGGACCCGGTCTGGGCGAATCCGGCGCCGATGTCCGCCACCAGCACGCCGCCCTCCTCGGCATACGCCTGCAGGCGCTGCTGGGCGTCGTCCGGGAGGTTGAGGGCCAACGGCGCGAAGATGACGCCGTAGCGGGATAGATCGGCGCGGGACAGATCCTCCAGCCGGAGGTAGTCGACCGACCCATGTCGGGTGCCGCTCTTGAAGGCGTTGATGAGGTCGCTCGGCTCGCGGCTGGAGAGGCCCTTGATGAAGCCGTAGACGGGAATGCCGAGGGCCTGGAACCCCTCGGCGTAGGGCTCATAGAGGATGGCGGCCGTGCCGCGCGGGCGACTGCGCCACGCGGGCTGATCGCGCACCCACGTCAGGGAGTCGCGCCACTGGTCCTGCACGAGCTGGTCGCCCAGGACGTCCGGCGGCGCTTCGAAGCACACGCCGGCGGCCCCGTGCAGGGCGGCCTGCGCCATCCACTCGTTGAGCGCCTGGCCGACCTGGAGCGTCGCCTTGTCGCCGGGGAGGAAGAGGCGCAGGCAGGGCACGACGCGCCGGCCGCGGACGCCCCGGGCGATGTCGAGGGCCTGGACGTTGTGGGTCGCCTGATCGCGCTCGAGGAGCTCGGGGGGCGTCGAGACGACGATCACGTCGTACTCGTCCGGGATCAGCGGCAGCGAGCGGTAAAGCGTCACCCGTCCGGTCAGCAGCAGGCCGCGGCCGCCGGTGGCATCCCGCACAAGATCGGCCCAGAACTGCAGCATCTCGGCGTACTTGTGGGCGCTGAAGTCCGCGAGGTCGACCGAGGGCAGGCCGGTAGCGAAGGGCAGGTCGTCATCGAGGGTGGACGTCTGTTCCAGCGAGATGGCGGCGGCCGAAGGCAGTCGCACGCCCCAGGCCTCCTCGACGCGCTCCACGGAGTCGTATCGGTTGAGGAGGTAGTCGCGGAACTCGGAGTCGAAGAGCCGCAGGTCGCGCTCGAGGAAGTCGCCCGTGGCCCAGCCGATAACGTTGGGCTCCTCCGCCAGAGCGCGCGCGGCTTCGCGGACGAGGTTCGTCACGCCCTCCACGTACTCGCTGTTGGACAGCGAGGCGCTGTGGAGGTCGGGCATGGTGAGAGGCAGACTCACAATGACACGCAGGCCGTACCGCTCGGACTGACGGACGGCCGCCGCGGCGCGCTTGAGCTCCTCGGGGGTCAGCGGCGCCGTCAGCTCCAGCATCACCGTGTTGAGCCCGAGGTACTTGGCCTGCGGGATGGACGCGGGGTCGTCGGCGCCATAGGCCCACAGCAGCGGCTCGGGGGCCGCTGCCGCCTCCTGAGCGGGCAGCGCAGCCGGAAGTGCCGCCAACAGCGCGAGCGCCGGGCCGCGCAGGGCCTTCACCGGAGCGCCCCCCGGACCATCGCGGCCAGCCCCTCGATAATGCCCTCGACCGTCTCGCGCCCGAGCTCGGCCGAAGCGTACTCGCGCGGGTCCTTCCCGAAGATGCCGTACAGCGGGTCCTCACGGCCGTCGGTCAGGCGCACCATCTCCACCAGTTCGGGCCGTAGATGCCAGAGGATGGAGGTCTCCCACTGGGCGGCATGGTCGCCGCGCCGGGGGTCGCTCGGGAAGGCCTCGTACTCCGGCAACGCGATGACCTTCGCGGAGCCCGGCTGGGCCATGTGCGCCTCAGCCGCGCGGCGGACCATCTGCACCTGCTCGCCGGGGTAGTGGCCCGTCACGGCGACGATCACCCGGAAGCCGTGCCGGGCGAGGCAGTCGAACTGGCGCGTCAGCAAGGGCTCGATCCACGGCTCCTCAACCATAATCGAGGTGAAGTAGTCGAGGTGGCCGCCGCCGACGCCCGCGAACAGCGGCGGCAGCACCGCGCCCCCGGTCACCTCCGCCGCGCGCAAGCAGATCTCGTGCACCTTGATCGCGTCATTGCCGATCGGTAGATGGTAGCCGTGCCACTCGAGCGATCCCAGCGGCACGTACGCCACGGGCGCCGCGGCGATCGCCTGCCGCAGCTCGTCCGGCAGCATCTCCTCGTAGCGGACCTTCATCGCTCACCTCGCGGCCAGGTAGCCCCAGGTGAACGCATTGTCCGCCATGGGGGTGTGAATCGTGAACTCGCACACGATCGGGTACCAGAAGACATCGAAGTAGGCCTCGATGAAGGGCCACTCACGGGAGGGCGGGTAACAGGTCTGATCGATGAAGTCCAGCGCCCAATCCTGGCCCATCTGGGCCGGGTTGCTCGGGCCGAAGACGGTGAGCCCGGGCGGAGGAGGCTGGCCGGTGATCTGTGAGTCGATGTGCAGCGGGTGCCGAGGGCTGTCATGCCCCAGGCCGGTGGTGTAGCAGAGGTTCACCGGGTTAGCGCCCGCGCCGGTCTGGCAGGCGAGCACGACCGCGCGGAGGTACTTCGGGTCCCCGGTGAGCCGGTGGGCGCGGACCATCGACACCGCATCGGGCGCAGTCAGCGAGCTGGTGCCGGTGGGCCGCCACTCGTACTGAGCCCAGCGGAAGCCCGTCCGTCCGACGCTCGCGGCACGGTTGTCGGCCTCCTTCAGGATGGCCGCCCGGCAGTTTCGCTGGATCGTGGCGTCGACGCCGGGCTCGTCGGTCTCGGCGTACACCCACGGCGCGTGCCGCTGCTCCTGCTGCTGCCAGATGAACAGGTCGGCTTGGGGGTCGGTGAAGATCGTGGTGTCGAGGAACAGGCGGTTCCAGCGCTCGTCACCGGTCAGGCGGTAGAGCTCGGCAGCCGCGAGGTTGCGCGCGTCGCGGACCTGGTGCGGGTCGTTCCGGTCGGCGCGGTTGGGCAGCTCCCTCTCGGCCCACTCCATCGCGCGGAGCGCGCTGTCGCGGTACGCCGCCGCGAGCGCGGCATCGAGGGGCTGCAGCACCCACGCCGCCCGCGCCGCGACGCCCGCGTACTCATAGCTCGACCACACGCACGGCGCGTAGGCCATGATCGTGAGCGATTCCTGCCAGCTCGCCTCGCCGTGACGCGGATGCTCGGAGGACTCGATGCCGCCGCGGATCCCGCCCTCGGGGGTCTGCATCCGGCGGTAGCAATCCAGCCCGAAGAGGGCCTCGTCAACGATGTCCGGCAGGGCGTTGCCCGACTCGGGGAGGTTCAGCGGGAGCGCCGCGAAGTAGTCCGGCGCCATCTCCGCCAGCTCCAAGAGCAGGCGGGAGGCCGAGAGGTGCTGGATGCGCCGGTCCCAGTCCCCGGCGTCCATGTACCCGCCCCAGGCGTTCGGGACGATCTCGTCGGTCCGGCCCTTGACGAGATTGCCGAAGTTGCTGTCCTCGGAGTTCAGCCCGTTGCCGGTGTCCATGAGCCCGGCGGTCGAGGCGTAGACCTGCACCCCATCGTCCGGGTGGAAGGAGCGTGGCCGGGCGAAGTCTGTGTAGGGCGGACCCAGAGGGATGCCGCTACGCTGATGGTAGAAGCCACGAGCGGCGACGGTGAAGGCCTTCCGCCACACGTCGTCCCCAATGGCGAAGGGGTAGCTGCAGCCGAGACCCTGGATGTGCAGGCGGTAGGTCCCGGGGGTCGTAACCGCCGAGAAGTCCGCCTCCCACACGTCCGTCTTGTTGTGGTTGACCTTGTACGCGTTCTCATCGGCGGCGTCGGCCGCCTTGCTCAGGCGCAGGACTCCGTCGAAGCGGCTCTCACCGGTGGCCTCATCCAGGACCTGGAAGGCGAGCGCCTCCGGGTACTTCAGCCCGCCTCCATCGCCCATCCAGCACGAGAGAAAGCCGACCTTCGCGGGGTCGTCCGGGCGGAAGCCGAGGTGCGACACATGGACCGCCTCGCTGCGCATCCGGGTAGGCTCGTAGGCGAAGCGCTGCTCGGGCAAGCCGGCCGGAAGGGCGACGTTGTACGCGCGACCCGGCGTCAAGGGCTGGGGCAGCCGCAGGTAGACCGTGTGCTCCACCGGGCTGTCGAAGGTCCACGGCGCGGTTCGGGCAAGGGCGGTGGGCTTGCTCTTCCGGTGCACGGCGGACGGGGCCGTCGGCGCAGCGTAGGCGGGGTCATCAGGGGAGGAGACACGGAAGCCCTCGGCCTCCGAGAGTCGGGACGGCTCGACACGCTCGCCGACCACGCGGTCCATCGCCCGGATGGTCTTGCCGTCTACTCCGGCCAGCGCGCCGATGCACTTGCCGCCGCGCATCACCCAGCGGTGAAGCTCCGGGTTCTCGATCCGATCGCCCGGCTCAGCCTCGTAGGGGGCCTGCAGGCCCACCACAACCTCGCCCGACTGGACCTTCACGCAGACGATGTCCGGCGCCACGGTGCAAACGAGGGTCACGACGGGCGGCGCCTCCTGAGCACAGCCCGGGAGAGCACAGAGCAGCAAGCCGAGCATCGGAACCTCCCTGAAGCGGGTCACAGCCCCTCCGCCAGCTCGTCGGCCAGCACGCTCGGCAGGCCGGGGGTCCGGCAGATGAGATCGCACACGGGCCGCAAGTCATACGGAACCCGGCGCAGCGTGATGGTTCCCGCCTCCTCGTCCATGAGGGCGTAGTTCGCGGCCGGCACGCCGTCACGGGGCTTACCGACAGCGCCCACCGTGACGAACAGCCACTCCCCGACGCCGAGGCTGCACTCGAGGAACTCATCGCTCGGCTCCAGATGCCGCACCTCGATCGCCCCGCCCTCGAAGTACGAGGCATACACCCCCGGCACGTGGAGGTGCCCGGTCACAATGACCCCCCCGGGCGCGTTGCGCAAGCGCTCTGCGTCCGCGAGAAGCTCGTCGCCCGTGCCCCGGTAGGGGAAGCACGTCTCGTCGGGCGGTTCATGCCAGGCGGCCGGGCTCGCATGGGACAGCAAGAAGCCCACGAAGAGCCGCTGCGCCGGAAGCTCGGCGATGAACCGCCGCGAGGCATCGGTGAGCACCGAGGCCGTCCACGCAGTCGAGGCATTCCGCAGCGCGTGATCTTCAGTGTAGCGCCCCAGACAGAGCAACTCGTGGTTGCCGACTACGCCCGCGATGCCGCGCTCCGCGATCAGGTCCACCACCTCGTTCGGCTGCGGCCCCCACCCGACCAGGTCGCCGCCGTGCAGGATGGCGTCGATGCCCTCACGGTCGACCTCGGCCAGGACCGCCTCAAGGGCCGGGAGGTTCGCGTGGATGTCGAAGAGGAGGGCGATGCGCATAGCGGACCCCAGTCAGCGGCTCACGCACATCAGTACCAGGATGACCACGTAGGTGGCGAGCCAGAACACCCCGAAGAAGATCCCCACGATCGAGTGCATCTTGCCGAGCTTCTCGGGGTGCTGATTCGCGAAGTCGAGGCCCTTCTTGCCCTGGTCCAGGGCGAGCAAAGACAGGGCAATCCCCAGGCACGGGATCACCGCAAAGAGCCCAAGGTAGTATGACCACAGCGCCGCCGGATTGCCGGCCGGGATCGTGTGCTCCACGAACGTCAGCTCACGGTCGTCGGCCTGCGACAGGGGCGACGGCGGCGCCGGAGCCGGGACCAGCTGCACCTCCGTACCACGCACCAGCAGGCGTTCGCCGCAGCTCGGGCACTTCCGTGGCCGCCACTCGGGGGCCTCAGCCACCTCGAAGGCCCAGTCACAGGTCGGACACTGCACCTCGCCCATCGTTCACGCTCCCGGCCCACCGACCGCGATGCGGGCGGCGGCGTTCGCTCAGCCCCCGCCCAACGCCTGGGTGATGTCCGCGATCAGGTCGGCCGGATCTTCCAGGCCCGCGGAGAGCCGCACGAACCCGTCGGTGATCCCGGCCGCCTCCCGTTCGGCGCGCGAGTACTGCCGATGGGTGATGGTCGCGGGATGCGTGACCAGCGTGTGGCACTCCCCGAGGCTCGCGGCCAGCGCGATCAGCTGCAGCCGCTCCTGGAAGCGCGCCGCCGGCTCCAGGCCCCCTCGGACCTCGAAGGCCACGACGCCCCCCGGCGCCGCCAGCTGTCGAGCAGCCAACTCATGGTCCGGGTGGCTCGGCAGGCCCGGGTAGTGCACGCGCTCGATGGCTGGGTGGTTAACCAGGAACTCGGCGATCCTCCCGGCGGTGGAGCACGCGCGGTCCATGCGCAGGGACAGCGTCTTGAGCCCTCTGAGCAGGAGGAACGAGTTCAGCGGCGCGAGCGCCCCGCCCAGGACATGGAGCGTCTGATTCACCGGGTGTACCAGCGCCTGCGGCCCCACCACGACGCCCGCGATGGTGTCGGCATGGCCGCTGAGGTACTTCGTGGCCGAGTGGATGCTCAGGTCGGCGCCCCACTCCAGGGGGCGGCAGAGATACGGCGAGGCGAAGGTGCTGTCGATCAACAGGAGCGCGCCCCCGGAGTGCGCGATCTCGGCGACCCCGGAGATGTCGGGCACGCGCAGCGTCGGATTGCCGATGGTCTCGGTGTACACGATCCGCGTGTTCGGCTGCATCGCGGCGCGAACCGCGTCGAGGTCGTTCGTGTCCACATACGTGACCTCAACGCCCCAGCGCGGGAGATACTGACCGAAGAGGTCGTTCGTGCCACCATAGATGGCCTTCGAGGAGACCACGTGATCCCCCGACTGCACGCAGGCCATCACGGCGCCGGAGATCGCCGCCATCCCGGAGCCGAAGGCCACAGCCCGCTCGCCGCCCTCCAACTCGGCCATCGCGTGCTCGAAGGCGGCGGTGGTGGGGTTGCCCAGGCGCGTGTAGACCCAGCCTTCGATGCGCTCGTTGATCGCATCGGCGAACACGTCCGCGCGATCGAAGCGGAAGTTCGCGGTCTGCACGATGGGCACATTCAGGGGCACACCGGGCAGGTCCTCAGGCATCCGGCCCGCAAGGTGGATGGCGCGGGTCGCAAACCCGTGCTTCTCAGAGCTTGACTCGGACATGTCCCGACCTCACAATACGGCAGTGGCAAGTGCCAAGCGGCAAGTGCGAAGTGCTAAGGCGAACGGCGGTGAGATGAGATGTGGGCAGCCATCCTGCTGAGCGCGTGCCTGGGCGTGACGCAGAGCGTGTGTCGCGTATCCGAACGGCGGGTGCTGGTATACGATCCCCGGCCGGAGCTCGGGATTGGGATGCACCAGATGCCGGACGAGCAGATCGCGCTCGTCAAGGCCCTGGGCATCCGGCTCGTGCGCCACACGATGTACTGGTACCAAGTCGAGAACAGCGAGCAGCCCGGTGTCTACGACCCGCAGGCGCTGGCGGAGTGGGACGAGCTCGTCCGGCGCTGCGAGGCGCAGGGCCTCGCGCTCTTGGTCGTCGTCCACGGCAACGCTCCGGGCGTCTCCTACGCGAACCGCGAGGCCGGGTACCGCCGATTCGCGGGCTTCATGGCCGCCATGGCCCGGCGCTACCCCTCGATCCGGTACTGGGAGCTCTGGAACGAGATGGACGCTGGGTTCACCGACCTGTTCGGTGCGCAGGCCGGAATCCCCTTGCTCGAGCGCGGCAAGCTCTACGCGGAGATGCTCAAGGTCGTCTCCCCGGCAATCCGGGAGGCGAACCCACGCGCGATCATCCTGACCGGGGGGATGACAGACACGGGCGACTTCCCGCGCGGCGTCTACGAGGGGGGTGGGCGGGAGCACTTCGATGTGATGAACATCCACACCTACGGGGTGCCGGTGTGGTGGGCCTTCGTGGCGCGAGGCCTGCGGGTGCGCGGCATCATGAGTGAGTTCGGCGACGCCGACAAGCCCCTCTGGAACACGGAGTTCGGCATCGACGCGGGCAATCTGATCGGCGCCTGGGGCTACCCCCACGATCGCGGCGAGGACGACGCGGCGGCGCTGGATGCGATGCAGTTGGACCAGTGGCGCCGGTGCATCGAGCAGGCGCAGGCGCTCGGCCTGTACCAGAAGATCCTGCCCTACCAGTTCGCTGCGGGGAACGAACGCAACGACGACGAGCAGATCGAGACGAGGACACAGCTTCCGGCGGGGCTGACGATCCATGACTTCGGCTTTGGGATCGTGCGCGCCGACGGCCGCACACCCCGGCCGACCTACGAGTGGCTGCTGGCGGCACAGGCGAACGCGGACCTCGGGCTCGGAGCCCCCCGGACGGTGGAGGCCTGGATCGTGAACGCCGAAGGGCTGCGGCCGGAGGGCTACGAATACGAACGGCGCGATGCGGCGCTGGTGGTGAAGGGCGTGCCGCTCGCGCCGGGAGAGGCGACGGTGATCGACCTCATCTCCGAATGACCCCTTGGAGGGCCGCGCCATGCCCAACGAGCCCGCCCCCTATGCCACCGATCCACCCTCGCAGCTGATCCTGCGCGACCATCTGGCCATCGATCGCACCGCCCTCGCCAACGAGCGCACCTTCCTGGCGTACATCCGGACGGCGCTGACGCTGCTCGTCGTTGGGGCATCCTTCATCAAGTTCTTCGATTCACTGGCGCTCGAGGTGGTTGGTTGGGCCTTCATGCCCGTAGGCGTCGTCGTGTTCGCCTACGGGGTGCGTCGCTACCGGCGAGTTCAGGCACTGATTCACCAGGCTGAGGCTCCCGCAGACGACCGGAAGTAGCCTGGTTGGGAGGGAGACGATGATGATCCTGCTCCTGGCATCCCTGGCCGCATCGACGGCCCACTCGCAGACCAGCGCTTGGCGCAACGTGCGGGACTACGGGGCCGTGGCCGACGGCGTGACCGATGACACCGCGGCGTTTCAGCGCGCCATCGACGCCTGCGCCGGGGAGGGCGGCGGCATCGTGCAGGTGCCGACGGGGAAGTACCTTCTCGCCGGGAGCCTGACGCTCCACGCCTCCGTCACCCTCGAGGGCACATGGCGCGCGCCGGCGACAGTGGACCGGTACGTCGATCCGGACAGCCCCACGGGCGCCCCGAAGCTGAGCGGGAGCGTGCTCCTCGCGACGGGGGGCAAGGGCGACGAGAGCGGGCCGCCGCTCTTCCGGCTGGGCTTCAACGCCTGCGTCAAAGGCGTGACCGTCTTCTACCCCGAGCAGACGAAGACGAACCCGCCGATCCCCTACCCGTGGACCGTGCAGTCCGCTGGGGCCGACAACTGCGCGGTGGTGGACTGCCTGTTCGTGAACCCGTATCAGGCGGTCGACTTCGGCACCTATCCCTCGGGCCGCCACTCGATCCGCAACCTCTACGCTGAGGCGCTGCGGAGGGGGGTCTACGTCGACATGTGCCTCGACGTGGGGCGGCTGGAGAACATCCACCTCTGGCCGTTCTGGACCGCCGCCGATGCGGACAGCCCGGTGAACGCCTTCCGGCTCGAACAGGGCGAGGGCTTCATCCTGGGCCGCGCGGACTGGGAGTATGTGAGCAACTGCTTCGCGATCAGCTACAACGTGGGCATGCGCTTCATCCGCGGCCACGGCGAGGGGCCCTACGCCGGAGGGGGCAACTACCTCCTGACCCAAAGCGGCGCGGACTGCTGCAACACCGCCGTCTTGGTGGAGGAGACCCAGGGGCACTCCGGGGTGAGCTTCAGCAACTCGCAGATCTTCGGCGACATCATCGTCGCACCGACGAACTCGGGGATGGTGCGCTTCACCGGGTGCGGGCTCTTCGGCAGCCTCAACGGCAGGCAGGGCGTCGCCCTGGCGCGGATCGCCGGCGCCGGCCGCGTCTCCTTCAGCAACTGCCACTTCTACTGTATCCACCCCGAGAGCCGCAACGCCGAGAACCTCATCGTCGTCGAGAGCGGCCGCATCGCCATCAACGGCTGCGTGTTCATCAACAACGAGGGCACCGCCGGGGTCAACTCCAACCCCATCCCCCTCGTCCTCGAGCCCGACGTCCGCGCGGCGATCATCACCGACAACGAGTTCTACGGCGCCGCCCGCATCGTCAACCGCGCCCGCGGCCGCGTCATCATCAATGACAACCTCGAGCAGACGGACGAAGACCCGTTCCCGGAGGGGCAGTGAGCGTGCCCATGCTGGACCTTGACCCTATCGCAATATTGCGATAAGATGAGGGTGCGATGCCAGCTACGCGAGTCGTCTTCTACCAGGAGCTCGACGGAGCGGTTCCGGTCTTCGACTGGCTGAAGCAGCTGCGGAAGCGCGACCGCCGCGCCTTCACCAAGTGCCGGCTCCGCATCACCCGCCTGGAGGCGAGCGGGCATGAGTTGCGGCGGCCCGAGGCCGACTACCTCCGCGACGGCATCTGGGAGCTCCGGATCCGGTCCGGCCGAGTCCACTTCCGCCTGCTCTACTTCCACCACCGTGAGCGCGTCTGCGTCGTCGCCCACGGTCTGACGAAGCAGGACCGGGTACCCGACCGGGACATCGACATCGCACTGGCCCGCAAGGCACTCTACGAGCTTGCACCGGAGGCACGCCGCCATGAAGGCCCAGTTCCGAATGACTGACAGCGCCGTGGAGCTGCTCGACGCGCTCGCCGGCGACGATCCAGAGATGCAGCGGCTGATGGAGGAGGAGCAGGCCAACCTCCGTGTCGCGCGGCTGGTCTACGATGCCCGGGAGGCTGCCGGGCTGACGCAGAAGGAGCTGGCGCAGCGCGTCGGCACGACCCAGTCGGTGATCGCGCGGCTGGAGGATGCGGACTACCGGGGGCACTCGCTCACCATGCTGCAGCGGATCGCCAAGGCCCTGGACCTGCAGCTAAGCGTGCAGTTCGTGCCCGCTCGCCGCCCGGTCCGCCGGAGGAAGGCCGCATTGGCCACCTGAAGGGGGCGTAGGACACCATGGTGACGCTGCTTTGGCCGACCAAGGCGCAACGCCGTGGCATCCTCGGCCCTTCCCCCTCTCTTCGCTCCGTGCTACAATGCGGTGAACCCGCGGACCGTCCGGGACGTATGTTCCGGCAACGGTTGCGGGCTGTTGGTGTGTGTCGTATCCTGACTCCCGACTCCTGAATCCTGAACCTGGCCTCTGGAGCCCATCATGTCCGACCGACGTGCGCCGCGAGGCGCCTACGATCATGCGGCGATCGCCGAGAAGTGGCGGGCGCGGTGGGAGGTCGAGCGGCTGTACGAGGTCGACCTGCCCCATGCCGAGCGGCCCTTCTACAACCTGATGATGTTCCCGTACCCGTCGGCCGAGGGGCTGCACGTGGGGAACGTGTTCGCCTTCACGGGGGCGGACATCCAGGGCCGGTACTGGCGGATGCGGGGTTACGACGTGTTCGAGCCGATGGGCTTTGACGCGTTTGGGATTCACTCCGAGAACTACGCGATGACCATCGGCGAGCATCCCGCGCGGCTGATCGAGCGGAATGTGACGAACTTCCGTGACAACCAGCTGAAGCGGCTGGCCGCGATGTTCGACTGGGGCCATGAGGTCAGCACGACCGATCCCGCCTACTACAAGTGGACGCAGTGGATCTTCACACAGCTGTTCAACGCCGGGCTGGCCTACAAGAAGGCCGCGCGGGTGAACTGGTGCCCGCTGTGCCGGACGGTCCTGGCCGACGAGCAGACCGAGGGCGGGCTGTGCGAGCGGCACGGGGTGCCCGTCGAGGGACGGAACCTGGAGCAGTGGTTCCTGCGGATCACCGCGTACGCTCAGCGGCTGCTGGACAACCTGGACTGGATCGACTGGTCGGAGGTCATCAAGACGGCGCAACGCAACTGGATCGGGCGCTCCGAGGGCGCGGTGCTGAGGTTCGGGATTGCGGGTCGAGAGGAGACGCTCGATGTCTTCACAACACGCCCGGACACGGTCTTTGGGGCCACGTACATGGTGTTGGCGCCGGAGCACCCGCTGCTGGGCGAGTTGGTGACCGAGCACCAGCGCGCGGAGGTCGAGGCGTATGTCGCCTGGGCGACCGGGCGCACCGAGCAGGAACGCATCGAGGGCGCCGGCGAGAAGACGGGCAAGTTCACCGGGGCCTACTGCGTGAACCCCGCGACTGGGGAGCGCATCCCGATCTGGGTCGCGGACTACGTGCTGATCGGCTATGGGAGCGGCGCGATCATGGCCGTCCCGGCGCACGATCAGCGCGACTTCGACTTCGCGAACACGTTCAGCCTGCCCATCGTGCAGGTCGTCACTTCGCCGGAGGACTTCGACACCGAGGCCGCGGCCTGGACGGGCGACGGGCTGAGCCTGAACTGCGGCGACTTCAGCGGGCTGGAGACGCCCGACGCGAAGCGGGGCATTACCGAGTGGCTGGCGACCCAGGGCAAGGCCGAGGTGCAGGTGCAGTACCGGCTGCGGGACTGGTGCCTGAGCCGGCAGCGGTACTGGGGCCCGCCGGTGCCGGTGGTGCACTGCGAGCAGTGCGGGTACCAGGCCGTGCCGGTGGACGAGCTGCCGGTGCGGCTGCCGGACATGGAGGACTACCAGCCGGACGACTCGGGCCTGCCGCCCTTGGCGCGGCACCCCGAGTTCGTGCACGCGAGGTGCCCGTCCTGCGGGGGCGAGGCGCGGCGGGAAGTCGATGTGATGGACAACTTCCTCGACTCCGCGTGGTACTTCCTGCGGTACCCGTCGACCGGCCGGGACGACGTCGCGTGGGACCCGGAGCTGACCGCGAAGTGGCTGCCGGTCCGCATGTACATCGGCGGGAAGGAGCACGCGTGCCTGCATCTGCTGTACACGCGCTTCCTGACGATGGCGCTGCACGACCTGGGGCTGCTCCCGTGCGAGGAGCCCTTCGCGCGCTTCTTCGCCCACGGTGTCATCACGAAGGACGGCTCGAAGATGAGCAAGTCCCGGGGCAACGTGGTGAACCCGGACGACTACATCGACCGGTACGGGGCGGACACCTTCCGCGCGTACCTGATGTTCCTGGGCCCGTACGATCAGGGCGGCGACTTCAGCGATCAGGGGATCGCGGGCATCCGGCGCTTCCTGGACCGCTTCTACACGCACCTGGAGGGCGGCGTGACCGATGAGCCGCCCAAGCCGACCTGCGTCCGCGACCTGCACGCGGCGATCAGACAGGTGACCCAGGACCTGGAGGGCTTCCGGTACAACACAGCTCTCGCCGCGCTGATGACGTACCTGAACCGCGCCCGCGAGGAGGACGAGCGCTCGCGGGAGGCGTGGAGCGTCTTCGTGCGGCTGCTGGCGCCGCTGTGCCCCGTGATCGCGGAGGAGGCGTGGGAGATGCTGGGGCTGAGGTTCTCGGTCCACCATCAGCCCTGGCCCGAGCACGACCCGGCGTTCCTGGAGACCGATGAGGTGTTGGTGGTCGTACAGGTCAACGGCAAGCTCCGCGCGCGGCTGACCGTGCCGAAGGACATGGCGCAGGAGCCGCTGGTGGCGCTGGCGCTGGCGGATGAACGCGTCAGCCGGGCGATGGACGGCCGCGCGCCGCGGAAGGTGGTCCACGTCCCCAACAAGCTGCTGGGTATCGTTGTCTGAAGGCTCTCACGCGAAGGCGCCCATGACCACACTCCTGCATCGCACCACGCTTCGCACGCTGGCCCTCCTCGCGGGGTTGCTGTTCGCGCGACCCGCGCTGGCGGTTCCGTTCTCGCTGCTGGTGAACGGTCAACCAACCCCGCTCGATCCCGCGCCGCTGATCGTCGACGGCGAGGTCTACCTCTCGGCGGACGTGCTCTCCCACAAGCTGGGCATCGCGGTGCTGCCGACGAAGCTCACCGGGATGTGGGTGGTCTCGGCCTACGGGACGCACGTGTACATCCGGGCCAACACGACGCGGTATGTGCGGGACGGCGTCGAGGCCGAGGCGGTCAAGCCCCCGTTGCTGCAGGGCGGGCAAATGCAGGTGCCGGTGTCGACCCTCGCGGCCAACTTCCCGCTGCAGGTGAAGGGGCCGTTCGCGGGGAGCCTGGAGCTGGTTGGGCCAAACGCGGCCGTGCAGGCGGTCCGGCAAGGCGCGCATCCCGACTACGTGCGGGTCGTCATTGATCTGTCCTCCCCCGCGCCGTTCTACTGGGAGCAGCAGCCTGAGTCGCTCACCGTGGTGGTGTCCGGCGACCCCAGCGCCACCGGGGGCCGGTTCGAGTCGCAGTCCTTCGCCGATCCCCTGGTGCCCGAACTCGTGCAGGAGCCGACGGAAGGCGGCGGCACGACCGTCGTCCTGGCCCATCGCTGTCCGACGAACGCCCTCGTCTTCACCCTCGCCGATCCCTACCGGATCGTCATCGACTTCCCGCGGCGCGTGCCCGAGCAGCCCGGCCCGCCCCAAGCCCCGGAGGACCTGGAGTACCGGAGGGACAAGGCCTGGGCCGCGCACCGGTTGATGACCGACCACGGCCTGGCGATCGCCTACACCGTGCGGCTCCCGGTGGGCGACGGGCACGCCTCCGTGCGTCCGGCGCTGGCCAATGGCAGCGTGTACGGCAAGGCCACGGTGAGTGCGATGGTCGCGAGCGCCAAAGCGCAGGCGGGGATCAACGGCGGGTTCTACGCCGTCGGGGGCGGGCCGCTGGGGATGCTCGTGATTGACGGCGAGTGGATCAAGGAGCCGATCCTGGGCCGCACGGTGTTCGGGGTCATGCAGGACGGCTCGATGCAGATGGGCAACGTACGGTTCGCCTCCACGATCGCCCTGCCCGGCGCGGGCACCTTCCGCATCGATGCGCTGAACACCGGGCACACCAGCGGTGACCAAGCCGTGCTCTACTCCCGCCGCTGGGGCGCCTCCGTCGCCGACAAGGGCGCGACGGCGGCGACGCGAGTGGTCCTCTCGGCGGCGAAACAGATCCTGTCCGTGACCACCAACGGCGACGCCATGGCGATCCCTGAGGGCGGCTGCGTGCTGAGCGTGGTGGGTCCGCGCGCGGCGAGCGTCGCGAAGGCGACTGTGGGCACAGTAGCGGAGGTGAACCTGGGCACCGACCCGGCGTGGCCGGGACTGCGGCACGCGCTGGGGGGCGGGCCGCGGCTGGTGGCGGGTGGGAAGGTGTACATCACCTCCTCCACCGAGCACTTCCGGGCCGACATCGCGGTGGGCGCGGCCCCAAGGACCGCGGTGGGGCTGCTGCCCAACGGTGATGTGCTGCTGGTGGCCGTCGACGGGCGCCAGGGGGGCTACAGCGTCGGCGTGACCCTCGGCGAGCTGGCGAGCTTCCTCGTGAAGCAGGGCTGCCGGGACGCGATGAACCTCGACGGCGGCGGCTCGACGACGCTCGTGGTGGAAGGCCGCCTGGTCAACCGTCCCAGCGACGGTCGCTCCCGCAGCGTCTCCAACGCCCTTCTGGGCTTCCTTCTCCCCGCGACCGGCGTCGCGGCCCACTGACCTCGCAGCGAACGAGGGGACCTCCGCCGCCGGGTCGAAGAAGCCCCAACTGCAATCCTCCTCGGCCCAACGGTGGCCCTATGGCTCTTCCCACACCTCCGGAGTCGGCTGAGACGGCCCCCCTCCGCGCGGCGGCCGAACGCCTTGGCGTGACGGACGCCCCGCGTGCGCTGGCGAACCTCAAGCGCCTGCAGGAGGCTGCCGGGGAGCGCTTCGCCGCGCTGTTGACTCGGCTGGGGGAGAGCCTCCCCGTCAGCGCCGATCCGGACATGGCGCTGAACAACCTGGACCGCGTGGCGTCGGCCTGCGCGGAGCCGGAGCGGCTGGCGGAACAGTGGGTGACGCACCCCACGACGCTCGCGGCGACCGTGCAACTCTGCGCGACGAGCCAGCTCCTAGCCGATATCCTGCGGGAGGAGGCGCTGCGGTTCGGGGAGTGGGCCGGACCGGGGCCGGCGGCCAAGGCGCCCGATGAACTGCTCGCCCAGGGGCACGCGGCCGCGACGGTCCCCGGGGGCCACGATGCGCGGCTGGAGGGGCTGAGACGGTTCAAGCGGAGGGAGCTGCTGCGCATCGCGACGCGGGACATCCTCCGGATCGCCAGCTTCGGGGAGCTGGTGAAGGAGATCTCGGACCTCGCGGCGGCATGTCTGCAGGTGGCCCTCAAGTTGTGTTGGGAGGCGACCCCGGCGCCGGCGGCCCCCGACGGGAGCGAGGAGAACTGGTGGCGACGGTTTGCCGTCATCGCAATGGGGAAGCTGGGCGCTCGCGAGCTGAACTACAGCTCCGATGTGGACCTCCTCTTCGTCTACCAGGCGCCCGGCGCGGGCGATGGCGAGGTCCCGGAGAGCGTCCGGCGCTACTTCACCCGCCTGTCGCAGGCGCTGATCGAGGCGGTCGGCGCGCTGACCGGCGATGGCGGACTGTTTCGGGTGGATATGCGGCTACGGCCGGAGGGCGGAGCCGGCGCGCTGGCGCGCACGCCGGAGGCGTACGCCACCTACTGGGAGTCCTGGGCGGCCCCGTGGGAGCGGCAGGCGCTCATCAAGGCGTCCTGGGTCGCGGGGGATCGAGACCTGGGAGAGCGCTTCCTGCGGCTGGCTCGCGAGTTCGTCTACGGGAAGCGTGTGGACACGTCCGGGCTGGCCGACATCAAGGCGGTGAAGAGCCGGGTGGAGGCCTCGGCGCGGGGGGCGGGCGGCGAGCGCAACGTGAAGCTCGGGCCCGGGGGCATCCGCGACATCGAGTTCACCGTGCAGCTGCTACAACTGATCTTCGGCGCTTCGGATGAGCGCGTCCGCAGGCGCAGCACCCTCGGGGCGCTCCGTGCTCTCGGCGCGGCGGGGTACCTCTCGGCAACGGAACACCAGACGCTGGCCTCAGGGTATGTCTTCCTCCGAACACTGGAGCACCAACTGCAGCTCATGCACGGGCTGAACGTGCGCGAGCTGCCGAGCGACCCGCGGGCGCTGGACAAGCTGGCCCGGCGACTGGAGTTCCCCGCGAGCGAGCTCACGTCCCCCGCCGAATACCTGACGGCCGAGTACCGGCGGCACACCGGCAACGCGCGGGAGCTGTTCGGGAAGCTCTTTGCCGAGATGCTGGAGGAGCGGGACGAGAGCGATCTGCGGGCGCGGTCGCTGGTGCTGCTCGGAGAGGAAGTGGACGAGTCGGCGGCGTCGGCACTCGGTGAGTTCGGGATTCGCGACGCCTCCCGGGCGCTGGAGGCCCTCAGGCGGCTGGCCCGCGGGACGGTGACCGCGCCGCTGCCGCCGACGGTGGCCGAGCGCTTTGCGGACCTCGCGCCGCGCGTCCTACGAGCGGCGGCTCAGACCCCCGATCCGGACGGCTCCGTGCTGAACTTCGAACGGTTCTGCGGCCTGATCGGCTCGCGCGGGGCGCTCTACTCGATCCTGGCGGAGGAGCCGAAGGTCATCGACCTGCTGGTCCGCGTCGCCGGATGCAGCGCGTCACTGACGGGCATCCTCGCGGCGCATCCCGAGTACTTCGACATGCTGATGGACCCGGGGTTGATGGCGGTGGTGCGCTCGACCGAGAAGATGACGGGCGAGCTGGGGGTGCGGCTGCAGGACGCCCGAGATGTGCCCACTCGCCTCGCTACGATTGCGCGGTTCCGCGGCCGCGAACTCCTGCGCATCGGCGTGCGCGACCTGATGGGCGACGCCGAGGTCGAGACGACCCTCGGCGAGCTCAGCGCCCTCGCGGAGATCTGCCTGCGAGCCCTGCTGGAGGCGGTGGCGCCGGACGGCTCGCTCCCGTTCGCGATCGTGGGGCTGGGCAAGCTCGCGGGGCGGGAACTGCACTACAACTCGGACCTCGATGTCATGTTCCTGTGGGGCGACGGAGCGGGACCGGAGGCGGACTGTCAGGCACACTACACGCGCCTGGCGAGCGAGATCATCGCCGAAGCTCCGAGCCGTACGGCGGGGGCCGGCCCGCCCCTGAGGCTCGATGCGCGCCTCCGACCCGAGGGGAAATCGGGTCCGCTGGCGCGGTCGGTGGCGTCCTGCCGGGCGTACTACGCCCAACGCGCGGAGACCTGGGAGCGCCTCGCGCTGGTCCGCTCGCGACTCGTGGCGGGCGATGAGGGTGTGTGGCAGGGGTTTGCCGCCGCCACGGAGGACTTCGTGTGGGGGCACGGGCTCAGCGTCGAGGAGCTGGCCGACATCGTGCACGTGAAGGGGCGCATTGAGCGCGAGCGCGCGCGGACCGAGGGCAACCGGATCGACGTCAAGCTTGGGCCCGGAGGCATCAGCGACATAGAGTTTGCCGTGCAACTGCTCCAGCTGGCCTACGGGCACGCGCGGCGTGAGGTGCGCGTGCCGAGCACCCTTGGGGGGCTGCGGGCGCTGGCCGCAGCAGGCTGCTTCCACGACCCGCAGGACGCGGGGAGTCTGGAGGCGGCCTACCTCTTCTTGCGACGGGTGGAGTGCCGCCTGCAGCTGGTGCAGGCGTGGGATGAGAGCACCATCGCCGGGGGACCCGAGGCGTACGGGCGCCTGGCCCGTCTCCTGGAGTACGCAGAGGGCGCAGAGTGTGAGGCCGAGGGGCGGCTGATGGCGGACCTGGACGGGCACCGGAGACGTGTGCGGAACCTCTATGAGGCAACGGTCGAGCGATTGCGGGAGGGAGGCTGCAGCGATGACGGATGACAGCGCGGCGAGGGTCGAGGCCCCATCAGAGGAACCCCGCTGGCACGTGGCCATCGGGGGCGAGGTATACGGGCCGGCAGACCGGGAGGAGCTGGCCAAGTGGGCCGCCGAAGGCCGGCTGGTCCCGGGATCTCAGGTCGTGCCCGTGGGAGGCGATCGGTGGACGCCGGTCCACTTGGCGCCGGGGTTGAAGGACCTCGTCCTAACGCCTCCGCCCCCGCCAAGTCCGACCGCGTACGCCTACCCGGCGGCGCGGCAACCGGTAGCGGAGCGGCGGCTCTCCGATTGCCCTCACTGCGCCGGCCCCGTCACCAACATTGCGCCGTCGTACGGCTTCCCGTGGGGCTTCTTCCAGCGGGCGCTGCGGCCGCGCTTCCGCTGTGGGCAGTGTGGGCGGGCCATCGCCTACGACGAGCTGAGCGCCGCGGCGCAGGGCGAGGTCTCCCGCGCCCTGCGCAGAGCGACCATCGGCTGGTTCAGCCTCGTGATCGGGCTGATCCTCTTCATCGCCTTGTGCGTCATCGTACCGTTGGCCTCCGTGCGGTAACGCAAGGAGGCGCGCGGCGGCGGAGCGGGGAATGACAGACTCCGCACCGGTCCAGGGTGCGCACCGGGAGGGATTCCAGATGGCGGCCGAGACGCCGGAGACCGTCGACTCGCCGGAGAAGCGCGTCGAGCTGCTTCAGCGACAGATTGACGCGGTGCATTCCATCGCGGCCGCGTTCAGCTCCAAGATCGAGGTCGATGCCCTCCTGCACGAGACGCTGCGCGTGTCGCTGGAGACCGTTGGCGCGGGAGCGGGATCGATCATCCTGTACGACCGCGAGAAGAAGAAGCTCGTGTTCCGGCACGTGCTGCCGGAGGACTCGGCCGGGTTGCTCGGATTGGAGCTGGAGCCGGATGAGAGCAGCATCGCGGGGGCCGTGTTCTCATCGGGCGAGTTCCGGATCAGTGCCGACGTGACCAAGGAGAAGCAGCACCGCAGCGATGTGGGCGAGAAGATCGGCCACATCACGCACAACATGGTGACCGCACCGCTGAAGAGCCGCGAGGGCGCGCCGATCGGCGTCATGCAAGTCCTCAACAAGCATGAGGGCATGTTCGGCGCGGAGGACTGCGAGCTGCTCGAGATCCTCTCGGCGCTCGCGGCGACGCTCTTGGAGAACGCACGGTTGGCCGAGGAAGCCAAGCTGGCGGTGGTCGTGAACCTGCTCGGGGACATCAGCCATGACATCAAGAACATGGTGACCCCCGTGCAGACGTGCGCGCAGACGCTGGAGATGATGTTCGACGAGACGTTCACCGATCTCGATGCGGCGCTCCAGGGCCGCGAGGATGTTCCCTCGGACGCGGCGGAGAACGTCAACCAGGCGGTCGAGATGCTCCGGGACTTCTACCCGGATGCGATTGAGATGCTCCTCGACGGCTCGGCACAGGTCCAGGACCGGGTCCGGGAGATTGCGGACTGTGTGAAGGGGATCGTGGCGCAGCCGACCTTCGAAATGCAGGATGTGCGCACGATCGGCGCCAAGGTGATCCAGGCGCTGACCCTCGTGGGGGAGAAGGCCGGGGTGACCGTGGCCCTCGAGGCGCCGGAATACCTCCCGCCGGCTCCAGTCGACCAGAAGCAGCTCTACAACGCAATCTACAACCTGGTCAACAACGCCATTCCGGAGACCCCGGCCGGGGGCTCGGTGACGGCGAAGCTGAGCGCAGTCCAGGACGGGGAGTTCCCGGAGGGTCGGTGCCTCATCATCGAGGTCGTCGACACGGGCCGGGGGATGCCGGAGGAGGTGCGGGCGAAGCTCTTCACGGACGACGCCGTCAGCACCAAGCCCGGCGGCACGGGCCTGGGCACGCGCATCGTCAAGAACGTCGTCGACTCCCACGGCGGGACGATCCGCGTGACCAGCGTGAAGTCCGTGGGCTCGACCTTCACCGTTCGGCTGCCGCTGGAGCGCCCCGAGGCCGGGACCTCGTGAGTCAGGAGTGACCGTGGGTCCGCTCTCCCAGACGCAGATCACCGCCCTCGTCGCGGCCTTCGGCTGCGTGCTCGCACTGCTGGCCTTTGTGATCCACGACCGCCAGATGGCCGAGCGCTCGGCGACCGGCCAGCCCTGGACCAAACCGATGCAGCCGCTGCTGATGCTCGTGATCGCCACGATGCTGTCGATCGTGACCGCGGTCCTCGCGCTGCAGGGCCGATAGCGTCTCCCCCATGCCCCCACCCGGCGCCCGCCTGCTCGTAACCGCCCCCAGCTCGGCCGTGATCCGCCGGCCGGTTAGCGTGCTCGTGGAGGCGGTGGATGCCGACGGCCGGACGATCCCCGACTTCGCGGGCGCCGTCTCCTTCAGCTGCTCCGATCCACTGGCCCGCCTGCCGGCGCCGTGGGAGTTCTACTCGATCGAGCGCGGTCGACGCCGGTTCGAGGGCCTGGCCTTCCGCTGCGAGGGCGTCTACACCGTGACCGCCGTGGATGAGCAGCACGGCCTGCGCGGCGAGAGTGCGCCGATCCTGGTGGAGCTGCGACAGCCGAAGCACCAACTCTTCTGGGGCGATCTTCACGGGCACTCGGGGGCGTACGCGTGTGGCGTGGGCAGCATCGATGCGTACTACCAGTTCGCGCGCGATACGGCCGGGCTCGACTTCTGCGCGCTCACCGACCACGACCAGCTGCCTGGCCTCGAGCACGATCTCTCGGCGGCCTGGCCGGAGATCACCGCGGCGGCGAAGCACTACCACCGGCCCCTCGAGTTCGTGACCTTCCTGGGGTTTGAGTGGACGAGCATGGCGCCTCAGCGGAACGGTCTCGGCTACGGCCACAAGAACGTCTACTACCTCGACGATGCCGGCCCGCTGCTGTCCTGTGTGGGCTACCGAACCCAGCACCCCGAAGGCCTCTGGAAGGGTCTGAAGGGACACGCTGCGATGGCCATTCCGCACCATCCGGCGGCGTCCGCCGACTTCCGGACGGACTGGGCGCATCACAACGAGGAGTATGAGCGGCTGGTCGAGGTCTACTCGTGCTGGGGCAGCTCCGAGTGCGCGGCCGGAAACCGGTTCCCGATCCACCACGGCGGCGGCGAGAGCCCCGGCCACCACGTGGTCGACGCCTTGGAGCGCGGGTACACGCTGGGGCTGATCGGGGGCGGCGATACCCACGACGGCTGCCCCGGGCGCGGCTGGGCTCACGCGCCCCGCTCCGAGAAGGAACGTCAACGTTGGCAGGGCATCTACCCCGCGGGCCTGCAGGGCGTGTGGGCGCAGGAACTGACCCGGGAAAGCCTCTGGCAGGCGATGTGGGTGCGGCGGACGTATGCCACGACGGGCGCACGGATCGTGCTGGAGTTCGGCATCGACTCAGCGCCGATGGGGAGCATTCTGAAGACGTGGCCCGGGGGCGCCGCTCACTTCCACGCCCGCATCGAGGGGACAGCGGACATCGTCCGGGCTGAGATCGTGCGCAATGGCGAGGTCGTCGAGACGCGACGCGGCCACGGCCGCTCGCTGAGCTTCGCGTGGGCCCGCACCGCCCAGCCCGGTATGAGCCAGTACTTCTACCTGAGGGTGGTGCAGGTAGACGGGCACATGGCTTGGTCGAGCCCCATCTGGCTGGGATGAGGGGCATCTCCGGCACTACAGGCGGCATGGGATGAAGGCACGCACGACCCTCGCGCGCCAGGAGTACGCACTCGTCGTCGGCCGGCAGCTGGCCGCCGCGCGCGAGGCCGCCTTCGCCCGCCTGGGGCAGGATTGCCGACCCGCGATGGAGGACTACGTCTCGGCCGTCGATGCCGCCCTCGACCGTCTCTTCCGCTGGGCCTTCGCTTGCGCTTCGGAGGAGTCGGGCCTGGCGTGGGATGGCGGTCTGACCGACCTCGCTGTGGTGGCCGTGGGCGGCTACGGCCGACACTCCCTGGCGCCGTACTCCGACCTGGATGTCGCGGTCGTCGCGCCCGATGCCTCCGACCCACGGGCGCAAGCCGCGATCTCTCACGCGTACCACATCCTGAACGATGCCGTGCACCGCGGGCTGAACGTCGAGTACGGGTACGCCTACTACCAACTCGACGAGCCGCTCGATCTGGATGAGCGCGCCCTGTCGGCGCTGCTGGACTCACGGCTGGTCGCGGGTTCGTCGGAACTGATGGCGCGGCTGGAGCGGGAGGTCTTCCGGCTGCTGGAAGGCCCGCTGTTCCTGCAGTGGAACGCCGAGACGCGGCGGCAGGCCCGCGAACAGGCCGGGGGCGTGGTGCACCTCCAGGAGCCGGACCTCAAGCAGAGCCCGGGCGGGCTGCGCGACCTGCAGTGCGCCCTCTGGTCGGCGGCGTCGGTCTGGCGGCGGAAGCCCGCGGAGGTGCTCGCCCATCTCGTGCACCTGGGTGAGATCACGCCCGGCCTCGCCCAATCCGCACGCGCCGCGAAGGACTTCCTGTGGACCATCCGCTCCCGCCTGCATCTCCTGGCGGGGCGCAAGCGGGACGTCCTGAGCCTCGATGCCCATGAGGAGCTCGCCCGCGCCTTCGGCGAGCCCGATGCGGCCGCGTTCATGGCGCGGTACTACGAGAACGCAGAGCGGCTGGAGCGGATCAGCCGGCAGATCCTGGGCCTGTGTGAAGCGGCCAGGATCAGCGTCGGGGACGGGTACTACGTCTCGGAGCGAATGCTCTGGACCCGGAATGCGCCACGCATGGCCGCGTCGGCGCCGATCGTGCTCCACGGCCTGGAGCTCGCGCTGAAGTACAACGTGGAGATCAGTCGCCCCCTGGCCCTGAGCATGGCGGCCGCGACAGACACCGTCCACGCCCAGCGCGCCGACCCCGAGGCTGCCGAGCACTTCCTCCGGCTGCTGAAGCGCGGGCCGAAGGCGGTGCGCCTGCTGCGGGCGGCGCAGGAGACCGGCGTGCTGCAGGCCTACTTGCCCGAGTTCGGGCAGGCGCTGCGGGTCACCCCGGGGGAGCAGCTGCACCAGTTCACCGTGGGCGAGCACTTGCTCCGCACCGTGGAGCGGCTGGGAGTACTGGCCGAGGGCCCGGTGGAGGAGTTCGAGCACCATGCGGAAGTCTACGCGGAGCTGCCGCGCCCTGAAGTGCTGCTGCTGGCCGCCCTGCTGCACGACGTCGGCCGCATCGACCCCGCCCGCGACCACTCGGAGGTCGGAGCGGAGATCGCCGAACGCATCGCGCGGCATCTCGGCCTCGCGGAGGAGGAGGTCACGGGGGTCGCCGCGCTCGTGCGCAAGCATCTGCTGCTGGAGCGAGTAGCGACCCTGCGAGATGTGAGCGATGAGGTGACGCTGCGCCACGTGGCGGAGGAGGTCGGCTCGGTCGACTTCCTCCGGCGGCTGTACCTCCTGACCTGCGCCGACATCATGGCCGTCGGCCCGGGCTTGTGGACCGATGTGCGGCGCGACCAGCTCGAGAGCCTGTACTTCCGCGTGCTGGCCCACCTGCTGGAGGACTCGCCCGTCCGCGACCTGCAGGAGGACCTGGCCCGGCTGCGGGAGCGGACGCAAGAGACGCTGCTACAGAGCCGGAGGCTCCCGCCGGAGGCGGTCACGCGCCACTGCCGGCTGATGCCGGACGACTACATCCTGGCGACGCCACCGAACCTCGTCGGCATCCATATCAGCCTCATCGAGCAGTTGGCGCACGAACCGACGGTTGTCGACACGTACAACGCGGAGGGCAGCCGGTACACCGAGCTGACGGTCGTGCGGCACGACGATGCGCTGCCCGGGCTCTTCAGTCGTCTCTGCGCCGCGCTCTACGCGAACGACGTGGACATCCACAGCGCAGGCATCCACACCCGCGCCGGTGAGCACGCCATCATCGTGGACACGCTGCTGGTCTCCTGGCGCGGCGGGCCGGTGCCCGAGGGGCGCGCCGAGGCGCTTTGCGCCGATCTGCGAGAGGTCCTGGACGGCGGCGTCCACCCTGAGGAGCTCCTCGTCCGCAAGCGCCGGCCGCGGCCGACCTCGCTGGACATCCTGACTCTGCGGGCGCACAGCGACTGGTCGGACCGCAACACCGTCTATGAACTCGTCGGGCGCGACCAGATCGGCTTTCTATACTGCGTGACCGCCGCCTTTGCGCAGCTCGGGCTGAACATCAGCACCGCGAAGATCACAACACGCGGTGACCGAGCCCAGGACGCCTTCTACGTCACCAACCGCGCCGGCGGCAAGCTCTCCGACACCGAGGCCGAGGACACACGCCAAGCCCTCTTGGCGCTCTTGACCGAGCCGACGCGCCGGAGGAGCGAGCTCGGCTCGGAGCGAACGCCGTAGGGAGGGCCACCGCCCTCGTCGAGGCCCGCTGATGGACCTGGCGAACGTTCAGGACCTCTGTCAAACCGCGGCGGGGGTGCGTCCAGGGGACGCGGCCCGGCTATCGCAGGTGGGACTGTGCCTGGACGTGCTGGCGGAGCTTGCGGGAGCGGACCTGGCCCTGCTGGCGAGGGCGCAGGAGGCGGATCGGCTGCTGCTGCTGGCCCAGGGGCGGCCGACCATCGTCCGGAGCTTCCACGCGCGGCCCCGGTCGGGGGAAATCCTGCCCGCGACCGCCGAGCCGCTCGTGACGCGCTGTCTGCGCACAGGTCGGACGCAGCGCGGCCGCTATGCCAGTGTGGTTGCCGGGCGACCGGTGGAGCAGACGGTGCTGCCGGTGCGCGATGCGGCGGGGAAAGTCGCCGCGGCCCTGAGCGTGGAGCGGAGCCTGCTGAACGGGCCCTGGTCGCCGCCCCGGCCTGCGCTGCGGTCGGCGGCCGAGGCGGCGTCGCAGCACTGGACGGGGGGAGCTCTGGCGGCGCAGGAGACGCTGGCACTCCTGCGGATGGGGCGCGGGCTGACGCTCACCGAGGCCGACGGCGGGGTGCTCCACATGGATGAAGCCGCCCGCGAGCTGTGGCAACGCGCCGGGCTCGGGGGCGGAGCGCTCGTACGGATGCTGTCCGGGCCGCCGCCGCAGGCCACGGTCCTCGCGAGAAGCGAAGACGGGTGGGGGCCGACGTGGGACTTCGACGTGGGTGGGCGTGTGTTCCGGCGGCGCGACCTCCGGCTGGCGCGGGAGGCTCACGACCTGCTGCTGACCATGATCGCGGACGTGTCGCACCTCCACAGGGGGCAGTGGGCGGTCTCCACACGCTCGGCCGCGTTCCAGGAGATCCACCATCGGGTCAAGAACAACCTGCAGACGATCAGCAGCCTGCTGCGGATGCAGGCGCGGCGGGAGTCATCGGGTCCGGCCCGCGATTCCCTGAGGACCGCGATCGGGCGAGTGCAGTCGGTCGCCTTCGTCCACGAGGCGCTCTCGCTGGACGGGGCGGAGGAGGTCGACCTGAAGGCCCTCGCCTCGACGCTTACCGAAGCGGCGCTGCACGACATGCCCGGCGGTTCGGACCGCATCACCTCCGCTGTGCTGGGCCCGCGGCTGCTGATCCCGGCCGGTCGGGCGACCCAGGCGGCGTTGGTGCTGAACGAGGCCATCCAGAACGCTGTGAAGCACGCCTTCCCCGAGGAGCGCTCCGGCAGCCTCACGATCCGCCTGGAGCCCGGACCGGAGGAGCTGACCATCATCGTCCAGGACGATGGCGTGGGGCTTCCTGAGGGGTTCTCGCTGGCCCGGTCGCGCACGCTGGGCCTGCAGATCGCCCGGACCATCGTGGAATCAGACCTCGGGGGCAAGCTCGAAGTGACCGGCGACGCTGGCGCGCGCGTCACGATGCGCCTGCCGGCCTCGTTGGCGTATCAGGAGGCTGAGAGCCCATGAAGCGCGTGCTCATCGCCGACGACGAGTCGGTCATCCGCATGGACCTGCGCGAGACGCTGGAGGAGGCCGGCTACGAGGTGGTCGCGGAGGCCTCCGACGGCGCGCAGGCCCTCGAGCTGGCACGGCGCGAGCGCCCGGATGTGGCGGTTCTCGACGTGAAGATGCCGCGGCTGGACGGGATTCAGGCGGCGGAGGCCCTCACGAAGGAGCGGATCTGCCCGGTCCTCATGTTGACCGCCTACAACGAGCCGCAGGCCGTGGCCCGCGCGGCCGATGCGGGCGTGATGGCCTTCCTCAGCAAGCCCTACCACGAGCGAGACCTCATCGCCGGCCTCGAGGTCGCCAAGGCCCGCTTCGACCAGATGGTGGCGCTCGAGCAGGAAGTCGACAAACTCGAAGACACCCTCAAGACCCGCAAGCTGGTCGACCGCGCGAAGGCACTGCTCATGGATCGACACGGGATGACGGAGCCCGACGCGTTCCGCGCCATCCAGAAGACCGCGATGAACCAGCGCCGCACGATGCGCCAAGTCGCCGAAGCCGTCATCATGGCCGCCGAGATCGGCGGCGGCGCACGGTAGAGGCTGTCGTGCGCTGCGCAGGAGGCGCCGCGCCATGTCATCTGCTGTGTTGCTGGCCCTCATGGCCGGCCCATTGCCGGCTCAGGAGCTCCCCGTGCTGTACCTCCCCCTGGATGGAACGCCGGAGCCCGCGCTGTCCGCGCCGGGGGTGAAGCTCGCCGCCGACGGGGGGCTTGCCTTCGAAGCCGGAGTGGTCGGCGAGGGCGCGCTGGTGACGGATGACTGCCGCTACGCCGTCGGTGAGGCGTTCCCGGCGACCGGCGGCACGTTTGCCGCGTGGATCCGGCCCCGGTGGGCGGGAGATGATCCCGCGGGCCGCACACTCATGTGCATCTACGGTACGGAGGACCAGCCGGACAGCTGGCAGCGCGACCGTTGGTCCATCGTCACGGGGGGTGGACTGCTCTCATTCTTCATCTTCCCGAGTGAGGGTGGGGCATCCCGGCAGATCCAGGCCTCGATCGCCGAGTGGCAGCCCGGCGAGTGGCGGCACGTCGCCGCGATATGGAGCTGGGTCGGCTCGCCGACCGACGCTGAGATGCGCCTGTACGTCGACGGGCGGCTTGCCGCAGAGGCGACCAAACTCGACCTTCAGGCGGGTCAGCCCGGGAGTGTGCTGGACATCGGGCGGGACTCGGACGCCTCCCCCGACTACGCCGAGGCCGTGTTCGACGAGGTCTTCTCTTACGCGCGGCCGCTGAGCGGCGAGGAGATCGCCTCCGCGGTGGAGCGCGTTCGGTCAGGTGACGTGCCCCGCGCCGGGCGGCGGAGCGTGGGCGGCAGGCACATGGAAGGCTGGGCGCAGCCCGACCTCCCCTTCCGCGCCCTCATCGAGACGCTGCCACGGGACCAGGACCGGGTGGACGCCTGGTTTGAGGCCTCCCTGGGCCTAGGCCTTGACCTCGGGCAGCTCGGCCTACCTGGGGCGGCCGACCCCGGCAGCTTCCACCTCGTCGATCTCGCTGCCGGGGGCCGCGAGGTTCCGTGCGGCGTGCGCGGAGACCGATTGGAGTTCGCGGCGCCCGGCCCGACCGCGGCCGGGGTCACCCGTCGATTCGACTTGTACTTCGACGCCGCGGCATACGAGCCCGTGGCGCCACTCCTCGTCGCGGTGCCGGAAGCGCTCCCTGCGTCGCCCCTCGCCGGCGTGGCGCAGAACGACTACGCCGCCGTCACCTACGGCGACGCCTGGGACTTCGACGAGGGCGACACGGAGGCCATTGACCGCTTCGGCGACAAGCCCGAGTACTGCCGCGACGTCCGCGTGGAGGAGGGCGTCCTCCGCGCGAGCGTCACGCAGGACCCCTACCTCATCTGGGGCAGCATGTGGGGGCCGGAGGACCAGGGCGAGCGGCGGGTGCGGATCGTGGTGGAGGACTACAACGTACTGGAGATGCGTGTGCGCCAGAGCGTGGGCGCGGCGCAGTGGGTGATCTACGGGCGGGTCGCGGGCTCCGAGCAGCTGCAGGTACACCGCTTCCCCGTGATCGGCACGGGCTGGCAGACCGTGCGCGTTCGGCTGATCGAGGACGCCCGCTGGGGCGGAACGCTGTCCGCGTTCCGGATCGACCCGACCGAGGAGGTGGAGGCCGAGATCGCGATCGACTGGGTCCGGTTGGCGTCCTCGCTGCCGGCCACGCGGCGGGCGGTGGAGGTCCTCGGCGACCCGACCGGAGTCGCCGCGTCCGTGGCGGTGCAGGTCGACGACCCCCATCCCATCGCGGGCGCGGAGCAGACCGCGACCGTGGAGGTCCGCGACGCCGACGGAGCACCGGTGACCGGGCAGCCGGTTCGCGTCGAGCTAGCGCCAGGCTCCGGCGGGCACCTCGCGGTGCGGGCACAGCCCGCGCTCGCGCTGAGCGGACGCGGCATGCGGGGCCTCACAGACGAGTCGGGGCGGCTCACCGTCACCTACGTCGCCGACACCCGGGCGCGAGAGGGGGCCGACGCGCTGATCGCGACGACGGAGTTCCCATCCGTCACCTCCGCCCCCGTGAGTGTCAGTACGCGTCCCGGTCCGGCCCGCCGTTTCCGCGTCCTATCCGACGGTGTCACGATCATCCGCGAGGAGGACCTGCCGCTCGTGGTTGCGGCCGAACCGGTCGATGAGCACGGCAACCCCACTGAGGGCCCGGCCGCCACGTCGTGGCAGGTGGCCGACGGAAGGGTGGAGCCGCTGCCCCCGGGGGATGGCGACGGCCGCATCGCGCGCGGCGTGCTGTACCCGGACATGGCGAAGCGCTGGGTCTACACGGTGCGGGCGCTGGCCCCGAAGCAGCTCTCCGGCGAATCCGGGCCGATCTGCGTGCTCCCCAATGGCCCGCGGCCGAACCCAGTCACAGTGGGTGACAACGGCTACTTCCGGACTGCCGACGGTCTGCCGTACGTGCCGCTGGGCGGGTTCTACATCAACTGGGTCGGTCTTCCTGACCCCGCCACGGGCGAGATGGGCCGGGTGATCCGCTCCTTCACGGATGTCACGGAGGAGCAGACGCGGGAGTGGCTGGCCTACCTCCAGAGCCAGGGCGTCACCACACTCCGGTTCATGCTTCGCACGCACACCCAGGGCGGGCTGGAGCCGATGGACCTCGGCGGTCGCATGAACCGTCCGCTGTTCGCCCGGGCCCTGCGGCTGATGGACCTCGCCCGGCCCTTCGGCATCCGATTCCTGCTTGTCGTCCATGACGACTACGACAAGCCCGTCTACTGCAACGCGGCCACCCTCGAGCGCTTCGCGTTGCCCCAGTTCGCGGGCGAAGACCTTGACGCCCTGCCGCCGCACCAGCGCCGCTTCATCCGCGACCGGAAGCTCCTGAAGCTCCCGAGCGAGAAGTACGCCGATCCGGCCGCGATCCGGTGTCAGGACGACTACGCGCGGGAGCTGATCGGCGCCCTGCGGGGCAACCCGCAAGTGTTCGGCGATGAGCTGGAGAACGAGATGGTGGACTGCCCCCGCGAGTGGGCGGCCCATGCCGTTCGGGTGATCCGCGAGGCCGACCCGGAGGCGCCCATCTGCGCGAGTCACGGCGGCGGCGGACTGCACACCGCCGACCCCCTCTGGTGGACCACCGAGACCCCGATCGACTTCTACACCTACCACCTCTACCCCATCGGCTCGACGGACGCGCAGACCGACTACGGCGCGGCGGTGCTGGGCCTGGCGAAGTACGGGACGATGGCCGGCACGTGCTTCCTGGGCGAGTCATCCGGCGATGAGTTCAGCGACTACCCGGTCGAGCGAACCGACGACCGTCGGTACCTCATGCGCGACATCATCTGGATGAGCCTGATCGCGGGCAATCCGGGCTGTTTCTTCTGGAACGCGCGCGGCGACGAGATCGAGCAGTTCCGGCTCGCGAGCGAGATCATGGGCCGGATCGACTGGACCCGGTGGCGACGCGCACCGGCTGAGGTCGCCCTGACGACGGCCCATCTCCTTGCCGACGACAAGTACTACCGAACACCCGACGGCACGCGCGATCGCACGAACCTCGGGCGCTACTGCCAGGAGTTCCTGTCGCGCGGCCTCGACTTCGACCTCGCGCGGCAACCGAGCGGCTACGGCCACACGGTGGCGGTTGCCGAGTACGCACCTCCAGAGCCCGCGCAGCAGCCCTTCCGCGTGAGCCCGGGCTTCCAGTTGGCCTCGCTCACCCGCGAGGGCCGCACGGAGGGCCTGCTGTACCTTCGCAACTTCGCCGGGGTCCACGAGTGGGCCGTACCCGGGCGCGGCAGCATGTGGCTCCGTGAGCGCGAGCCGACCCCGTTGAGCCTGCGCCTCAACCTCGGTCGGGGCGAGCGCGACCTGACCTGGTGGGACCTGGACACGGGGGAGTCGGGCTCGCGCACCGTCGCCGCTGACGCCTTCCTGGACCTCGGCGAAACCGACCACGACTTCGCGGTGCACTGGCGGAGGCGGTGAGCGTCCCGCAAGGACAGGGATTAGCCCGGCAGGAGAATGGGTAGA
>Ga0233425_10002221_pt1 | contig 39322 bp, 34 predicted proteins | sample Watercolumn_Towu_2_FD_181712 | JGI IMG/M metagenome (GOLD analysis project Ga0233425, IMG submission 181712) | Freshwater microbial communities from Lake Towuti, South Sulawesi, Indonesia - Watercolumn_Towuti2014_140_MG | ecosystem: Environmental > Aquatic > Freshwater > Lake | place... | reverse complement strand
GCTGGCTTTCATTTGACCTTCAAGGTCCGATCGCACGGCGATCCAACGCCGGCATGGTTACCCTACCACACCGGCACCGCGGAGCCCGCCCCCATGCCTCGTCGGTCTGAGGCGGAGCCTCGTTAGAATTGGCGAAATTAATGAACTCCGGGGTGATGTAGAAAAAGTCCTGATGGAAGATCTGAGATCAGAAGTTGGAGCTAGGCAAAACTAACAAGCCTTAAACCTAAAGCGAGAAATAGTGGGCTGTTTACTGATGACTTTGTGATGTGATCTGTGGATTGATAATGTGAGGACAAACGAATGACAACGACGGGTAATGCGAGTGAGTCCGGAATCAGCATGATGTTATTCCATTGCCTATTTCACGCGGATGGATCAACGACACATTACCACCATGATTATGATGAAGATATTTATAGTGTCTTACCAAATTTATATGCGGTCTGTATTGCTGATCGACCAGGGAGGGCACGGAAGATCCCGGCAGGGTTTATTATTAAGACGTCTGGCCACCATCACGACAACGATTTTGTTAACGCGCTGAGAGCGTCTGTAGCAAGCATCGAGGTTCTGTCCAGGCTAATGACACCGAAGCCGTCATTTTTACCGGCTAAGATTACGGTTCCAAATGGTGGGGCAATCACTGAGACGGAAATGCTTAAGGTAATGGTCAACCAGGCGATGAAGCATGGATCAATTGGAACAGCCTAAATCAGTGCGTGGGTTCCGTCGGTGAAACGACTGTAATGGGTATAACAACAGAAATTACATGGACCGAAAGCACCTTCAATCCCTGGTGGGGGGTGTCAGCGTATTGCCCCTGGATGCGATCACTGTTATGCCGCGACACTTGACCGACGAACCGGCGGCAACTACTGGGCCTCTGGGGCAGCCCTGCGAGTGACGAGTGAGTCGTATTGGAAACAGGCGCTCAAGTGGCAACGTCTGGCAGCGGCGGCCGAGAGTCGGCGGCGCGTGTTCTGTGGCTCGATGTGTGATTGGGCGGATAAGCGGGCGCCGGCGGGTCAGCGGGATCGACTGTGGCAGGTGATTCGATCAACGCCTGATTTGGATTGGCAGCTGCTCACCAAGCGAGCACCGAACATCCAGCGCTACTTGCCGGACGACTGGGGCAACGGCTATCCGAACGTGTGGCTGGGTGTCACTGTGGAAGATCGGAAACATGGACTGGCGAGACTGGAAGTTCTGAAGCAGGTGCCGGCGGCCCTCAGATTCCTGTCGATGGAACCGTTATTGGAGGATCTGGGCCAGCTCGACCTGACGGGCATCGCATGGGTGATCGCCGGCGGTGAGTCGGGTCCGGCGGCTCGTCCGATGGATCCGGAATGGGTGCTGAATATACAGCGGCAATGCCAGGAGCAAGGGGTGCCGCTATTCTTCAAGCAGTGGGGATCGAGGGGCTACGGTAAGGGCGGTTGTATACTTCTCGGACAGGAATTCAAGGAATGGCCGCGGTGCGCATGATCCGATTCAATGGGGGCCGAGTATAAAACACTGCGTTTTCTATACAATTTGAATAGAAATCGGTATAACGCACGACAAAGTAGAACTAACCCGGTTTTCAGTGCCACTGAACTTCCTCAACCCCCAGCGTCGTAAATGGCGCTGATTTCAGTCCTCCACAGGTAGAAATTGCCGGCTACGGAGACCCATGACACCGGAAGAGTTCGTCAAGAAGTGGCAAAACGTTCAAACCAAGGAAAAGTCAGCATCTCAGGAGCATTTCATTGACCTGTGCCGGCTACTGGGGGAACCGACCCCCAACGAGGCCGACCCCGATGGTTCCTGGTATTGCTTCGAGAAAGGCGCTCAGAAAACCGGTGGTGGCGATGGCTGGGCCGATGTCTGGAAGCAGGGCCATTTCGGCTGGGAATACAAAGGGAAAGGCAAGGATCTGAAGGCCGCACTCAAACAGTTGCAAAGTTACGCCTTCGCCCTGCAGTCGCCTCCACTCCTCATTGTTTCCGACCTGGAAACCATCGTCATCCATACCGCATTCACCAACGCTGTCCAGGAAATCCACCCAATTAACCTGGAACGTTTGCTGGATCCCGCCAGCCGGCAGAAGCTCAAATGGGCCTTCACAGACCCTGATCGACTGCGCCCCGGACAGACCCGGGAAAGCCTGACACGCGACGCTGCTGAACGCTTCGGAAATCTTGCGCTTTCGCTGCATCAGCGCGGCTTCGAACCTCACCGCGTCGCCCATTTCCTCAACCGCCTGTTGTTCTGTCTATTTGCGGAAGATTGCGACCTGCTGCCGCGCCGGCTGTTTTCGCGCTTGCTGGAAAGCGCAGCGAAGTCCCCCGAGCAAGGCGAAAACCTGATGCGGGGCCTGTTCGCCGCCATGGCCAAGGGCGGCCCCTTCGGGGTTGAACTCATCGACTGGTTCAACGGCGGCCTATTCAACGACGATGATGTATTGTCGCTGACGGAGACGGAATATCGGCAACTCCTGGCCCTGTCCCACTTGGACTGGAGCTGCATCGAGCCGGCGATCTTCGGCACCCTGTTTGAGCGCGGCCTGGATCCGGCCAAGCGCTCTCAGCTCGGCGCCCACTACACCGACCGAGCCTCCATCATGCGCCTGATCGATCCGGTCATCCGGGAGCCACTGGAGGCCGAATGGACCGGCATTCGTGCTGAGATGGAATCGCTCCTGGCGAATGCCAACGCCAAACAGCTGCAGGCCAAACAATTGGCCGATAGCACCACGGTTATCACGGCGGAAGGCAAAAAGAAGGCGGCTGACGCCTTCAGCAAAGCCAAGCGCGCACTCAATGACGCACTCAACCGCGGAGAAAAACGGGTTCAGGGCTATTTGACCAAGCTGCGGGATTTCAAGGTGCTAGATCCGGCCTGCGGTTCCGGTAATTTCCTATACTTGGCCCTGCAAACCCTCAAGGATCTGGAGCATCGAGCTATCCTCGAAGCCCATGCGCTGGGTATGCCACGCCAGTTTCCGGCAGTCGGTCCGGAGGCTGTGCATGGCGTTGAACTCAACCCCTACGCGGCGGAACTGGCTAGGGTGACGGTGTGGATCGGTGAGATCCAGTGGATGCTGCAGCACGGCTACAACCTCAATCGTCACCCCGTACTGCGGCCGCTGGACACCATCGAGCAACGCGATGCCGTGATCAACCGGGATGGCAGCGAACCGGAATGGCCGGCGGTAAATGTCATCGTAGGGAATCCGCCCTTCCTGGGAGACAAGAAGATGCTTGGGGAACTGGGCAAAGATTACGTCGAAAAGCTGCGCGGGCTTTATGTGGGGAGGGTGCCCGGCGGTGCCGACCTGGTGTGCTATTGGTTCGAGAAAGCTAGGGCCCAGATCGAAGCTGGCAATGCCCACCAAGCCGGGCTGGTCGCCACCAATTCCATTCGCGGCGGAGCCAACCGCACGGTACTGGACCGCATCACCGAGAACGGGAGGATCTTCAACGCCTGGTCCGACGAACCCTGGATCAACGAAGGCGCGGCGGTTCGGGTATCGTTGGTATGCTTCGGCTCGGCGGATTCCGCAAGGCTTGACGGCAAGACAGTTCCCACTATCCACGCCGACCTCACGGCCGGCGGCGATGGGCACGGAGGAGACCTGACGTCGGCACAGCGGCTTAAGTCCAACATAGGAATCTCCTACATTGGGCCGCAAAAAAACGGCCCTTTCGATATCACGGGCTCTACCGCCAGAACTTGGCTAACACTCCCCAATCCGCATGGAAAACCGAACAGTGTCGTCGTTCGGCCTTGGTCGAATGGCATGGACATCACCCGTCGACCATCGGACACCTGGATCGTCGACTTTGGAGGCGAAATGGGTGAGAACGAAGCCGTGCTGTTCGAAACGCCTTTCGCCCACATCACCGAACACGTGAAACCGGAGCGGGTCAAGAACAACCGGCCGGTACGAGCCAAATACTGGTGGCGCCACGGCGAAATCATGCCTGCCATGCGCGCTGCGTTGGGTCAGTTGCCGCGATATATCGGCACCCCCCGTGTTTCGAAATACCGTTTCTTCGTGTGGCTGCCTACGGCGGTCCTGCCCGACTGCCAGGTCGTCGCCATTGCCCGTTCCGACGACACCACCTTCGGCGTCCTGCAATCCCGCTTACACGAACTCTGGTCGCTGGGGCTCTGTACTTGGCTGGGAAAAGGCAACGACCCCCGCTACACGCCCACCACGACCTTCGAAACCTTCCCTTTCCCGACGGGCGTCCTGACTGATTCCGACCCGGACTCCCGCTTTCCGGTCGTCGCGGCGGCAGCCCGCCGGCTGAATGAACTTCGGGAAAACTGGCTCAACCCACCGGGGTGGGTCGAGCGGGTACCGGAGGTGGTGGCCGGCTATCCCGATCGCCTCATCGCCAAGCCGGAATACGCCGCCGAACTGAAAAATCGCACCCTCACCAACCTCTACAACCTGAGCCCGGCCTGGCTCGCCCACGCCCACACCGAACTGGATCACACAGTGGCGGAGGCTTACGGGTGGACCGACTACTCTGCCGCCATGTCGGACGAAGAAATTCTCACGCGGTTGCTCGAACTGAACCGGCAGCAGAGGGAATGAATGGACGTCTGATCCCGATCGAATTTGAATCGCAGGTCTACCACGTCATCGGTACGATGAATCGTTAACTCGGCTTGCGGCAATCTCAGATTGTCTAAACTTCCAAGGAACAACCTCATTCCTGAACCCATGATCCAATGAGGGGAAAATGAGTCCCCAAGATCCATACCACTTTCGAGCGGACTACGAGCGCAGATTGGGAATGAGCGGAAAGGAGCCTCGAAAACGGACGTTCTCATTGCGAAGGTCTCTTAAGCTTGTTTTCGGTTTCGTTATTTTGGCGATCGCCGGTATAGGCGCCCAGTGGTTCAATACGCACTATGACATCCGCTTCGCTATCACCAGCAAGGCCCCGCAGACTCTGCCAACCGCCAACTCTCGGATCGTTCAAACACCAGTTCCTTCTGCCGCCCAGCCAACTTACGCAGTTCCGGCGATAACTACAGGGCAACGACCAATTGAGCCCGCATTGATCATCGCCCCGCCTCTGAGGGCGGGCAAGACCGTAGCTGAAATTCACAACGCTTTCCAAAATATCAGGCAAAAAGAAGAGCAATGCCGCCAGGCCCGCCGGTATTCGCCGGATGCCGATCCTAGTTGGGTAAAGCAGCAGCTTGAAACCTATTGCCGGTGGTAAGGTGGAGGCCCTGCCGTGCTTACGACCCTGGTCGTCGTTCTGATTCCGGTCAAGCATCGGGAGTCCTTCACCGACGGACGAACAGCCGCCTCTGGAACCAGGTCCCTCTGCGCCGGCCAGGATGAAGACGGTCCACGCTGGATCATCTCGCCCGATGGGGGGAGGCAAGCCATGGCGTCAACACAACTATCATCGTCTCCTTATGACGACGACTGGAATCATCAATTGCACGGCCCTCAAGGAGGCCCTATGAACAAGTCCCCGTTCCTGCAATTTCGTGACATGGTGATGGGGCATTACAGCACGGCCAACTGGCTGCGCTCGTTTGTGATGGCTTTGTGGAACGGCTCTGACTATAAGGTGGGGCTGTCGCAGTTGGGGTCGATAGACGAGGCCCACATCAACGCGGCGATGGCGATGCTGCGCCAGTACCGCGAGATCGGTGAGAACGACCGCGCGTTCATGGCTCTGGCCGAGGACATACGTACACGAATGGAGGAAGAACGGGCCGCCGAAGAACGCGATCTGGCGTACTCCGGTTGGCTGCGCGATTTGCGGTCTTTCTTGACCCGGCAGGGCCGGATGGGATCGGAGGAAATCGCGCAGGCTGTGGAGGATCATTTCGGTTGGTTGGAAGCTGAGTTCGATGCTGGGCGCAGCGCCGAGTCCGCTGGTGAGGCGCTTGAGGCCCGGGCGCGGGAAACTGGTTGATGACGTCGACCTCAACCGCCCGTGTCCGAGCTGCCCGTTTCGGACGGACGTTCGCCCGTATCTACATGCAGCGATCAGTTCCCGGTTAATATCCGCCCTTTTTTGGGCGAACCGGACTCGATGTGAACGATCCCTTCAAATCCCGAAAGCTCCGAATCTGGAACGGCGGCTCCAACGGCCTGTTGCCGCCAGGAGATGGCCAGGGCATTCAGGTTTATGCCTGCGCCTACACCGTCGACGATGCCCGGCGGGTTTGCCTGGAAGCCGGATATGGCGATCCCGGCCGGGAAGTCATCAACCGGCTCTGGATAAAGGGATACTGGGGACCGGTCATGGCGGGAATCGCCCTAGAGCGCGGACTCTGGATGACGCTGAACGAAGGTAAAACCGTGCGGATTCCATTGACGGAGACGGTTCGGATTCTGCCCTCTCTCGAACTGCAGCCGACTCTGAGCGCTACCTCGGGTAAGCCCAGCCGGGTTCCTCCGCGCGAGCGGCCGGCAGAAGCTCAGCCACCGGCTCTCACCTGGTGGGGGCAGCAAGCCCTCGAATTCCCTCCGCGGCGAAGCCGCAGCAAAAAATGACATCCTGGAGAAGCGCGTTCTCCAGTGCATGACAAGCGTCCAAAAGCTCGTCCGGGGCTGTGTGTGGCCGAGTTCAGAATCCAGCAGGCAAAAATGGAGTGATTCGATACCTGAGTATTTCTCGGAAAGCTCCTTGCCTCTATCAAACCTCAAGATTGTCGAATTCGGCCCTCCCCAGCTACCCTTAAGAGAGGCATGCCTGCCGCGAGCCGACAAAGTGCCGGCGTAACTGCTGCGAGACGAACATACCACTGGAGACCGGACAAGACTGGGAGCGATATGGCACGAAGAGGAAAATCCGGTGGCGGGGGCGTGTTATTGGTTCTAGCCGTTATCCTGGGAGCGATCATTCAGGCATTCGAGGCGGCGTGGTTATTTCTCCGGAGCCATGGTGGCCTCATCATCGGTCTAATCGCCATCGGTGCAGGGATCTGGATCGCCATCAAGCTGATCCTCTGGCTGTTCCGGACCGAGAAAAGGGGTCCGATGCCAACAAAGAGAACCACGGCTGATTCCGTTCATGCAGTTGCAATGACCGTCCAGCCGCGCGTCACACCAGCCACACCCCGCCGGGAGATTCCACCATCGACCGTCCCGACGCCACACTCATCACCCGTGACAACGGTCGCTGGCCGCTCCAAAGCACTCCCCAATCGCTGGGTTCCGCCAGGGGAAAGCGTCAAGGTCCATGGGTTCGATATTCGTGACGGTATGGTTTATGTCGGCGCTGGCGGGAGCGCGCCGGATGCCTCCCAGATTGATCCCGCCCTGCCAATTCGCATCGTGAAGGGCAAGGGGTATGAGACACGCCAGACCTATTACTGGCCAGCCTACCACGACATCACCCCGGAGGCGCGCGGCGCTTACCTGGCTTGGTTGGCCGCTGGCAAGGGCGCGCCCGATGCGGATATCGGCTATGTCTTTCTGTATTTCTATGGACTTGAGCGACGGGTTCTCCTCGATCCACGGTCAGAGGCAACCCGTGCGGAGTCGCATCTGATCGAGGCGGAACTCCGGCGGCTATTGCAAATTTACGGTAACAACGGGTCCTTCCGTGGGTACGCGACATCGCTGCTGCAGTTCACGGAAGCCCGCGCCTTGGTCGAGGCGCCCCGGCCAGAATCACCCCCGGAATGTGAGCGGAGCTGGCACATTCCATTCGATCTGAGAGTTGGCTTGTCACAATGCGTCGCGGAAGAAGCGCCGATTCCGGGAATTTGGGCCTATGCCTGGTGGAGGGCACATCCCGAGGCGAGTATCCGAACGCCTGCTGAGCGATGCCCGGAGGAATTTCGTCGACTGTTCGTCGAACGCTACCATCAGGCACACGGCGCCGGCCTGGTAATTAAGCCCAACAAGACTCGCCTGACTGCGGTGCATCGCCCGGCGAGCCCTTCCTTCAATGGCCGGGTCTTCGAGGCCAAGTTTGACTTGCCCGACGTGACCGTTATCTCCGGGCCGATGAAGAAGTTCGCCGCGATCGCCGAAACCTGCTACCAGACACTGGATCGCTACAGCCGGTATCTGGGACGCAATCCCGACAATGCCGGCACAATCGACGCGCTCCTGGAACTGCCGACGTCCCTTTGGCCAGAGGACCTGAGGGAATCGTTGTTGAAAATCCACGGGATGGTATCCGGTTCCGGTCACACCCTCGCAGTCCGGTTCGAAAAGCTTCGAACCCTTTTGCCGGCTTGGCAGAAGGTCACCAAAACCTCGTACACCGCATTCGCCCGATCATTGGGCAATCTCGGGCTTGGAATCGAACCAGATCCGCGTGTCGCCGGCGGTTGCCCTTCCGACTCGGATACGGTCGTCCTTTATGTGGATCGAGTCGAGACTTTATCGATGGAACCGAGCCCCGCGTACCAAGTTGCCGCACTATCCCTCCAGTTGGCAGTGGCGGTTTCTCTGGCCGACGGCGGAATCGACTCCGGCGAACGCGAGGTACTCATGCGGCAACTGGAAAGCTGGCTACACCTGGATCCCGGAGATCGTAGCCGGCTCCAGGCCCACCTCCGCTGGCTGTCCCTTCAGCCACCGAGTACGAATGGGCTCAAGAAGCGGATCGAAATCTTGCCGCCATCCGCCCGAGATTCCCTTGGGGATTTCCTGGTCCGCGTGGCTCATGCGGACGGCTCCATAGCACCCGCCGAGGTCAAACTCCTGGAAAAGCTGTTTAAGATGCTAGAGTTGGAACCGGCATCCCTCTACAGCAAGCTGCACCTGGCACCTACCGAACCGGTTACCGTCCGCCCGCCAGCGGAAGTCACTCATGGTTTTTCCATCCCCCAACGCCCCCCGGAAATGCCGGTTGCCGGGCTGGATCTCGACTTCGCCAAGGTTTCGACTCTGGAAGCGGACTCCCACCGTGTATCGGACATTCTTCACGCCATCTTTCAGGACGGCACCCAGGAACTTTCAGCCGAACCCGATGATTCGGTCGGAGCCGAATGTATGGCCGACACGGGCCTTTGGGGACTCAGCCAGGAATACAGCGAACTTCTGCGTCTCTTAGTTACGCGTCCGGAATGGAGCCGGGCAGAGCTCGAAGAGCTGGCGGCCGATCGCTCGCTGATGCTAGACGGCGCCTTGGAACACATAAACGAAGCCGCCTTCGACCGATTCGACCAGCCCTTCACGGAAGGTGACGATCCTCTCGAAATCAACCAACAACTCATTGGGGAGATGGGCTTATGACCACGATTCGCGCGAAAGACCGAGACGCCTTGCTGCAATCCCTGCGCGCCGGGGTCGTCCCTCGTGCCGGACAGCATTTGATTCAGGTCGGCCGAGTCAAGGAAATCGAATCTCTGCTGAAGGACATCGAGCGAATCGGCGATTCCGGGTCTGCTTTCCGGCTGATCATCGGCGAGTATGGGAGCGGGAAGACCTTCTTCCTCAACCTGGTCCGCATGGTGGCGATGGAAAAGAAGCTGGTCACCGCCACCGCCGACCTGAATCCCGATCGACGTCTTCATGCCACCGGTGGTCAGGCGCGTTCCCTGTACGCAGAACTCATGCGAAACCTCGGCACCCGGATGCGTCCCGAGGGCGGCGCTCTTGGCAGTGTGGTAGAGAAGTTCGTGAGCAGCGTGCTGCAAGAGGCCAGGGACGTTGGGGATACCCCGGAAGCCATCATCCACGGCAAACTGGCTGCACTCTCGGAGTTGGTTGGCGGATTCGATTTTGCCCAGGTCATCGCCGCCTATTGGCGGGGGCACGATACCGGCCAGGACGTCCTCAAACAGGACGCCGTACGCTGGTTGCGAGGGGAGTTCACCACCAAGACCGATGCCCGGCTGGCACTGGGCGTGCGGACCATCATCGACGACGACAACTTCTACGACCAGATGAAGCTGATGGCCCGCTTCGTCCGGTTGGCCGGCTACAGCGGCCTGCTGGTTTGCCTCGATGAACTCGTCAACCTCTACAAACTCCACAGCCGCCAAGCGCGGGATTCCAACTACGAACAGATTCTCCGGATTCTGAACGACTCCCTTCAGGGTTCCTGCGAAGGACTCGGAATTCTGCTTGGCGGGACGCCGGAATTCCTGATGGACACCCGCCGCGGCCTCTATAGCTACTCGGCCCTGCAATCCCGCCTGGCGGAGAACACCTTTGCCAAGGACGGACTGGTCGACTTCAGCCATCCGGTGCTTCGGCTCGCCACCCTATCCCAGGAAGAGCTGTACGTTCTGTTGCAGAAGATCCGGCACGTCTATGCCGGCGGGGACAGCGCCCACTACCTGCTGCCGGACGAGGCTCTGCAGGCGTTCATGGTGCACTGCCTGCAACGGATCGGCGAGGCGTATTTCCGTACTCCCCGCAACACCATTACCGCCTTCGTAAATTTGCTGGCGGTCCTTGAGCAGAACCCGGCTCAGGATTGGCGCACGCTGCTGGGCAAAGTGCCTGTTGAGGCGGACAACGGCGCCGTACTGGAAAGCCAGACCTCGGGGGCAGGTGGAGCCGACGATGACGAACTCGCCAGCTTCAAGCTCTGAGCAGCCCCAATCCTCGAATTTCGATCGACTGCATCCGAAGATTAGGAAGTGGATCTGGGATGCGGGTTGGTCGGAGCTCCGGGATGCCCAGGAGCAGGCCATCCCGGTCATCCTGGAAGGCGAGCGGGACGTTCTAATCGCGGCGTCCACTGCCTCTGGCAAGACCGAAGCTGCCTTTCTGCCGATCCTGACCTCGCTGCTGCAGGAAGAGGATCGATCGGCCGTTCTCTATATCAGCCCGCTCAAGGCACTGATCAATGATCAATGGGGGCGACTGGAAGGGCTCTGCGAGCAGCTCGACATCACTGTAATCCCGTGGCACGGCGACGTCAGTGATACCCGCAAGAAGCGGTTTCTGAAGGTTCCCGAAGGCGTGCTCCTCATCACACCGGAATCGCTCGAAGCGCTCCTGATGAATCGGGGCCACGGCCTTGCGGGCCTGTTCAGCGGCCTCCGCTACGTCGTAGTCGATGAACTGCATGCCTTCATCGGCTCCGAGCGCGGACGCCAGCTTCAGAGCCTGATGCACCGGGTGGAGACAGTGGCGAAGCGGCCGATTCCGCGGATCGGCCTATCGGCGACCCTCGGCGATATGAGCCTCGCCGCCGAATTCATCCGCCCCGGCGGCGGCGCCGTTCTCATCGAAAGCCGTGAAGCAGGTCAGGAACTAAAAGTTCTCGTGAAAGGCTACCTGAGCCGGCCACCGGTGCTCTCGGAACGGGAAATCCAGGAACGGGAAAGGGCCGGTCAGGCCGTCGCCCTTGCGGATACAGTGGATCTCGCGCAAAAGTCCATTGGTGAACAGCTGTACAAGACGCTTCGGGGGGCCAACCACCTGATCTTCCCCAACAGCCGCGGCCAGGTCGAAGTCTACGCCGACCTGCTCCGGGAGCGCTGCGAGCAGGATGGCGTCCCGAATGAGTTTTGGCCTCACCATGGAAGCCTATCCAAGGAAATTCGAGAGGATGCCGAGGCGGCGCTGAAATCCAAGGAGCGCCCGGCTACGGCGGTCTGTACCACCACCCTGGAGTTGGGCGTCGATATTGGATCTGTTAAGAGCATCGCCCAAATCGGCGCCGCGCCATCGGTGGCAAGCCTCCGCCAACGGCTCGGGCGCTCGGGCCGGCGGAAGGGCGAGCCCGCCATACTGCGGGCCTATGTGATCGAGGAGGAAATCACGCCCCAGACGCCTCTGGCTGATCAGTTGCGCCATCACCTGGTGATGACGGCCGCCCAAATCCGGCTTCTCGTCGAAGGCTGGTATGAGCCACCGAGGCCAGAGGGGTTGCACCTATCTACCCTGGTCCAGCAACTGCTCTCCGCTTTGGCTCAGTACGGCGGCTTGACCGTCAAGGACGCCTGGGGCCTCCTATGTGTCGGCGGTCCGTTCCGGAATCTCACTCAACGGGAGTTTGCCGACCTGTTGCGTGGCCTTGCAGAGCGGGAGGTCTTGATCCAAGACCCGCGAGGCCTTCTCCTTCATGGTCCTCTGGGTGAGCGGATGATTGGCCACTACAGCTTCTACGCCGCATTCGCCTCGGATGAGGAATTCCGACTCGTCAGTGGGAGCCGGACCCTGGGCTCCATCCCCATATCGCGCCCCCTGGAGGCCAACAGTTATGTCATCTTCGCCGGCCGGCGCTGGCGGGTTCAATGCGTCGATATGGAAAAGAAAGTCATCGAGGTCACCCCGGACCGCGCGGGGAGAGCCCCCATGTTCGACGGCATGGGAAGCAAGGTGCATGATCGGGTTCGCGAAGAAATGCGGCGGGTGCTGGCAGGGGCCGATGCAATTCCCTTCCTGGATCCCCAAGCCCAGCAATTGCTACAAGAGGCTCGCGAGAACTATCACCGGCTGAGGCTCGACCAAACCTTTCTGGTCTCGCAAGGTTCCGAGCTGTGCCTGTTCCTCTGGAAAGGGGACTGGGTTCAGGACACAGTGGCTCTGATGCTCAGGGCACTCGGAATGGATGCTCTCAATGCCGGCATGTTTGTCTCCGTGCGGGGTACTTTGGCCGAAAAATTGCCGGCCATACTCCAACAATTGGCAGCTGATCCGCCCAAGAACTTTGAACTCATGAGACATGTGACAAATCAGGTCCAGGAAAAATGGGATTTCCTGTTGCCTGAAGATCTCTTAGCCCGAAATTACTTGTCTCACAACCTCGACATCGAAGGAGCTTTGCGCACAATCAGTGATGCAGAACTTGGGTACTTGGATGAGCAGACGCCGATGACCGTAAACGCGTCGACATTAATGGGGCCCGAGCCCTCAATCAGGTAGCACTTAATTTGAAGCCAAACGCGCTCAGTGTCGCTGTTTGTCTTCGGCAGAAATATTCACCACTACGATTTAATGGTCCACCACGGCTTTGTACTCTGATACAGAGCTCCAACCTGACTTCTGCCGGCGAACGGCAAGTCCTTTCCTTACCAGGGCATTCAGGGAGGCCGTCTTGATTTCTCGATAGTCGTATTGAGACACCCATCCGCCTACTTCCTGTAGTTTCTTGAGGGCGAGCGCCTGGGACTCTGAAAGATGAGGTATTTTTGATTTCATTGAGATACGTCAACGTCAGAATTGGTCGACAACAACTCGCGCGCATCAATAAGCGACGTTAGACGCTCCAATCGGCCCTTGGGTATTTCATCCAGCGGAGAACGATTCGGGTTTATTTGCAGTCCATATGTTCCACTGCTTTCCCAAGCAAGCCCGTCAATCTCTGTTACGAGGCGTGAAAGAAGTTCGCGCAGCTTCTCAATGTGGCTAGCAGCATCAAGTAGATCTTTCATCCATTGCATTTGCTGATCGTCCTGCCACGCAATGTATTTATGCGCTTCTGCGTGGTCACGGAGCCGGACCAGCAAATTCGTCACGGTGTTACTTGGCGCTTCATCTTCATCTTTAATCATATTGGTTTCCTCTCCACAAAGGGGCTCACAGTATTGCGCCTCGGGGGTTAATTCTTGCGTCTGTTTCCTGAAATCCAATTCACTTATTCAGTATTTCTAAGCTCGGTCTGCTCGCTGGTTATCATAACGCAAAGGTGATGATTAAGCGGTGTGAATCGTCGCCGTAATGGAGCCATTTCGTTGTCGGCGTAATGGAGCCACTTCATTCCCGGATCAGGGGCTCGAACTTTCGTTAATCGGTTACCTTCGCGGCTTTTTTGCCCGAGGTGGCCATGAGTAATCGGAGGTTCGAGATGTTTCACTATCGACAGGTCCTGGTGCGGATGCGCCAGGGCGATTCGGATCGGGAAATCGCCCGGTCCAAGACCATGGGGCGCAAGAAGATCGCGCACGTTCGGGAAGTTGCCGGCGCGCGCGACTGGCTGACGCCGGCCGTGCCGTTGCCGGACGATGCCACGTTGGCGGCGGCCTTCGATCGGCCGCAGGCCTTGCCGGCGAGTTGCGTGTCCAGCCTGGAGCCTTGGCGGGATTTGAGCATGCGCTGGCATGCCCAAGGGATCCAGGGCACTACCATCCATGCCGCGTTGGCGCGGGACCACGGTTATACCGGTAGCGTGTCGTCGGTGTACCGCTTGGTCAATCAGTTGGCCGCCGCCGCTCCCCCGGAGGTGCCGCTGCGCCTCACCTTCAAGCCCGCCGAGGCGGCGCAGGTGGATTTCGGCGCCGGCCCGGCCATCACCCACGCGGTGACTGGCGAAACCCGCAAGACCTGGTTTTTCGTGATGACCCTGTGCTGGTCCCGCCACCAGTACGCAGAACTCGTGCACGATCAGAGTTCGGCCACCTGGCTGGCCTGCCACCGTCGCGCCTTCGACTGGTTCGGCGGGGTGCCGGGGCGAATCGTCATCGACAACGCCAAGTGCGCCATCACCAAGGCCTGCATCCACGATCCCGAGGTACAGCGGGCTTACGCCGAGTGTGCCGAAGGCTATGGCTTCCGCATCGATCCCTGTCCGCCCCACGATCCGCAGAAGAAGGGTATCGTCGAGTCCGGCGTCAAATACATCAAACGCTCCTTTCTGCCCTTGCGGGAGTTCCGGAGCCTCGCCGACGCCAATCGCCAACTGGCGGAATGGGTGCTGGGCGAAGCCGGCAACCGCTGCCACGGCACCACGCGGGAGAAGCCTCTAACCCGCTTCCGGGAAGTCGAGAAGGCCTTGCTCAAGCGCTTGCCCGATATACCGCCAGTCTTGGCGGTGTGGGCCAAGGTCCAGGTGCACCGAGACGGCCATATCCAGTTCGACAAGTGTTTGTACTCGGTGCCGTTCCGGCTGATGGGGCAGTCGCTGTGGCTCAATGCCACCGACCAGGTGGTCACCCTGTATCGCGACCAGGAGCCGGTCGCCAGCCATCCCCGCCACACCCGGCCCGGTGCCCGCTCCACGGTGCAGGACCATCTGCCGCCGGAAGCGTTGGCCTGGAACCTCCAGGATACCCAGTGGTGTCTGGCTCAAGCCCAGCGGGTCGGGCCGCAGTGTCATGCCCTGATTCAGGCCCTGTTCGCCGATCAGGTGCTGGTCAATCTGCGGGCCGTCCAGGCGATTTTGCGGTTGGAGAAGCCCTACGGCCGCCAGCGCCTGGAGGCTGCTTGTGCACGAGCGGTGAGCTTCGGCAGCCTGCGCTATCGCAGCGTCAAAGCCATCCTCGCCAAAGGACTGGATCAGGCTCCACCCCAACCGGCCGCCGACACCGAACTGGCCGACACCTATACCCACGGCGGACGTTTCTGCCGCGATACCCAAACCCTGTTGCATTGAGGCCTTGCCATGAACCCGATCCCTGAACTCATCCCCTTGCTGAAGCAACTGCGCCTGTCCGGCATCCTCGATTCTTTGGAGGCTCGTAACCGCGAAGCCATCGACCGCAAGCTGGCCTACACCGACTTCCTCAGCCTGTTGGTTCACGACGAAGTCGCCCGGCGCGATCAGAAAAAACTCGCCCAGCGCCTGCGCCGCGCCAACTTCCGCAGCCAGAAGACCCTGGACGGCTTCGATTTCAGCCGGCTGCCCAACCTCAACCGCAGCCTCGTCCACGACCTGGCCACCGGCCGCTTCATCGAGGAAAAGGTGGCCGTCCTCATCGCCGGTCCCTGCGGTACCGGCAAGAGCCATCTGGCCCAGGCCATCGGCCACATCGCCGCCCGTCAGGGCCACGACGTCCTGTTCACCACCCAGACCCAACTGCTGACCAGCCTGCGCAATGCCCAGGCCGTCGGCAGCTACGAACGGCGGTTCCAGACCCTGGTCAACACGCCGCTGCTCATCATCGACGACTTCGGCCTCAAACCGCTGCGGCCGCCGGAAGACGAGAGCTTCCACGACCTCATCGCCGAACGCTACGAACGCGCCGCCACCCTCCTCACCAGCGACCTCGACTTCGGCGAATGGGGCGATGCCTTCCCGGCCACCAAGATGCTCGGCGCCGCCACCCTGGACCGCATCCGCCACGGCGCCTATCGGGTGGTCCTCGACGGCGAAAGTTACCGCAGTCCCAAACCCCTCGCCGAAGGGCCAATAAACGGCGTTGAAAAAGGCGCCAAAACCGCCCATTCTTAGACCCCGTTCGAGCCCCTGATCCGGCACTTCCCAGTGGCGCCATTACGCCGACAATCGGTGGCGCCTTTCTGCCGACAATCGACAGAAACGGAACCAAGCATCGTCACGCCTCCAGTCGGTCACTAACGGGTGCTGGGGAATCTGCTTCCATTCACGATTCATAAAATTGAATTGGCGATAAAATTTCCCCCAGCGCGCGGGTGCCGATAGACACCTGGCGTACCTGTAATGACCGCTCGAAACTGGTTTTCTGGCCGCACTATAATGCCCTTTCAATCGAATCATGACGGTAGTTTAGCGATGGCTTTGATTAAGGTCTCTTTGGTGGAGCGGTTGGTGTCGGATCTTCATTGGGATCCGAAGGCGGCCGCTGGATTTGTGGATCAACTGTTCGAAACCATGAAAGACACCCTGGCTTCAAGCGAAGAGATCAAGTTGTCCGGAATGGGGAAGTTTGAAGTCCGCGAGAAGCGAAAGCGTCCGGGGCGAAATCCCAAGACGCTTGAGGAATTCACAATCGAAGCGCGACGGGTGGTGGTTTTCAAACCAAGCCCGAAACTCAAGGATCAGGTCGCGCAGTTGGCGGGATAGGCCAAGGTTGTGCTCCGATGTCTCGCAGAATACTCCGCCGACTCCGCAGCCGTGGAAATGCAGATTGGCGTCTAGCGCCGGACCGATGAGAAAACCATCAATGCCGGCGACGGTGTCCCCGTCTGCGAATTGGCCGATTTCGTGAAAGACGTCGTCGGCTTTCGGGTGCGAACACACGTTCGACACCACCAAGCCGACTTCCGGATCTAGGCTACTGCTTGGCGGATCGAACAACCGGGCTGGAACAGTGGATCGATTGAATTCCCACGACTTTTATCGGCAGCGCGATACGCTGCATTCGCTCTGCGCTACCCTTTGTGCCTGCGTTCTTTCTGCCGGGCTGATCTATCTGATGTACTTGGTGCGGGTAGTGCGGATCGCCGTAACAACCCGCGAAACCAATTCCCAGGGAGCTTGCCTGCTGGTGTTCGGCAAGCGTTTAGCGAGCGGATTGCCGGACCTCGACTTTCAGGCGCGAATCCACGCGGCCTATCGGCTCTTAACCGCCGATCCTCACTGTCATGCCATATTGCTGGGCGGTGGGCAGCCCGGAAGCACAGAGGCAGATGTGGCGTTTCATCAGTTGGTGAATCTGAATCCGAGGCTCGCAAATCGACTCCGTCTAGAAGCGCAGTCGGAAAACACTCTGGAGAACCTGCGCAATGCCCGAGAGCTCATGGTTTCCACGGGAAGTCGCCAGGCCGTCCTGATTTCCAACCGCTACCACCTGGCGCGCTGTGCACAATTTGCCCATCAGATGGCACTGGAATTCGAACTCCACCCGGCCGAGAGTCGGATGCCTTGGAACGCACCAACCGCCTTGGCAGTGCTGAGGGAGGCCTTCTGCCTCTGCTGGCTTGATCTGGGAACCCGTTGGGCGCGGCTGATCGGTCACACGCGGATGGTCAAACGAGTCACCTGACGCCGAACGGCGGACGGTGCCCAGCTAAGGTTTTTCCGCTATCACACGGGCTTAGGTTTTGAAGTTTTGGGTTCGGTTTAGAATTGACCCGTTAGGTGGCCTTGTTCCGATAATCGATCGACCAGGGACAACGCGAACTTTATTCAAGAAATCCGGAAGTTGCGTCATTCACAACGCGTCAGTCAAAGTTCGGAATTGCTGATCAATAAGTCACCGGCGGCAACACGGGAGTCATAAGACGCGGCAAGGCGATTCTGAAGCGCGTCATACGGCAATCAGCCGTATACTATCCGGAAGGAGGACAACCCGATGCCCACAGCCACCACGACTGCCCGACTCGAAGCGCGGATACCCACCGATCTGCATGCGTTGCTCAAGCGCGCCGCTGAACTTCAGGGACGAACAATGACTGATTTCGTCATTGCCGCCGTCCAAGAGGCCGCGCAGCGCGCCATAGAGGAGTCCGACGTTATTCGTCTGTCGCTGGCCGACCAGGAATGCTTTGCTCAAGCGCTGCTGTCTCCGCCGGCGCCGGCGCCGGCCCTGAAGCGCGCTTTTGCCCGTCGCAAGAAACTGCTGCGCGGCGAATGAGTCGGGCGCCGTTCCTCATTACGCCGCTCGATGCTGCGCAAGACCGCACCCGGTTCGACAGTGGTTCCGATCCGCTGGATCGGTACTTGCGAGAACACGTCGCCCAAGACGTTCGCCGTCGCGTAGCGGCTTGCTTTGTGGCGCTGACTGAGGAGCAGCGTATCGCGGGTTATTACACCCTGGCCTCGGCGAGCCTGCTGTTGGCCAATCTTCCGGCCAGAACAGCCAAGAAGCTACCCCGTTATCCATCGGTGCCCGCGGTGCGCATGGGTCGTCTGGCTGTGGATCGGGCGTTCCAGGGCCAAGGGTTGGGCGGTGCGCTACTGGCCGATGCCATCGACCGTGCCATCCGCTCGGAGATTGCCGCCTATGCCTTAATGGTCGACGCAAAAAACGACCAGGCTGCGGCCTTTTATCGCTATCACGGGTTCATCGTCCTGCCCGATACCCCGTTAGCGCTTTTCCTGCCGTTGGCGACAGCCGCGACCGGACGCGGCGGCGATTAGGAAAAGGATCGATTTGGAATCCACACATCGTCAAGCATCAACCCGGTCCATCCGGCTTGTTGCATGACCTGCCTCGGTTCGCGTTTCATCGGTTGCCTTCCGCGCCTTCCTTTCGGTCGGGTCGGTCGGGGTCTCACACCCTCCGCGCGCATAACATCCGGCGTGCCCCGCTGTAGCGAACGCCAACACGTTTTTTGCCGCGTTGACATCTCGATCATGCTGAACGGCGCAAGCCGGGCATTCCCACTCGCGGACGCTCAATTTCATTTCGGCCAGTTTGTGCCCGCAGCACGAACAGGTTTTGCTTGTCGGCGCGAAGCGGTCCGCCAGCAGGACCGTTCGGCCATGCCAGTCTGCCTTGTATTCGATTTGCCTGCGGAACTCGCTGAAACTTTGGTCGGCCAGATGGCGCGCCAGCTTCGAGTTCCGGATCATGCCCTTGACGTTGAGGTCTTCCAGGGCCAGAACATCGAACCGTGCGACCAGTTGCGTCGTGACTTTTTGCAAATTGTCGCTGCGGGCGTCGCTAATCCGGGCGTGAATGTGCCCCACCCGGCGCGCCTGACGCTTCCAGCGTTGCGAACCCTTGGCCTTTCGGCTCAGGCGCCGCTGTTGAATACGCAAATGCCGCAGCTTGGCCTTGAGCGCCTTGACGCCTTCGATCTTGCATCCGTCGCTGAGCACCGCCAGGTGCTTGATGTTGACATCGACCCCTACGGCTTCTCCGGTTTTCGGCAGCGGCTGGATGTCCTGCTCGACGGCGAAGGCGACGAAAAACCGCCCGGCGGCATCGCGGCTCAGCGTGACCAGCTTGGCCATTTGCGGCGGCATTCGCTCCGGCTGGGCGAGCCGCATGGGGCCGAACCCCGGCAACACCGGCTCCCGGTTGGCCCACGCTCGCACCTTGCCGGCGTGACGCGAATCGATGCTCAGGCGAATGGAGCAGCCGAAGTGTTTCTTGTGCTTCTTCGGGTACTTGGATCGGCCGGCGAAGAAATTCTGAAACGCTCGGTCCAGATCGCGAAGTTCCTGGCCGATGGCGTCGGATGGAACTTCGGCCAACCAAGGGGTATCCGGAGAGCGCTTCCACTGTGTGACTTCACGGCTCATGGCGATGACCGATTTCTTTTCGCCCTGGCGGTAGGCATCCGACATCTCGCGCAACACCCGGTTGTAGACATACCGGCATGCCCCCTCCGTGCGCGCGAACAAGAGCACTTGTTCGCGCGTCGGGTAGCAGCGGATTTTGTAGGCCTTGACGATTTTCATGAGTCTCAAAATAGGTGGCGAATACACCGTGCGGATAGCGTTACGAGCAGCCCACTACCGTCCTGGCTCTGCCAATGACTGGCTGACGCCTACGCAGGGGCGTCAGGCGTCCTGTCCTCCTTCGATGCTGTTTCAAACATGCGGATTCCTTTTGAACGCGAAGCGCTATTTCCAAACACTGCTGCTTTGGCAGTTCGATACAAGCGTTTCAGGAATCGACGTTTCGCGAACGATTTGCCGATCCCGATCGGTCATCTCGAGCTGATGCTTGCAGAACTTCCGCCACGCGCGCTGGATATCGTCTTCGGCGTAGCCAGATGCTTGGTCCTCCAGGGTCGTGATTTCCACCGGGGAAAGGGAAGCCACATGAACCGGCCGGACGGGCAGATTGCGCCGGATCACGTGTTCGAATCCGGCTGAACGGATGGCGGCACCGCCGATCCCGCCGGACAACCAGGAGACTCCCAGCGTCCAAGGTTTATCGGTGGGGCCGTGAGCGAACGACCGAATCACCTCCGCAGAGGTTTCCTGGGTCGGACGATGGAAGGCGCAGCCACTGAGAAGGGACAGTAAAAGAAAAAGCGCGGTAGGTCGTGCAGCGTTCATGGTTTGGACCCGAAAAATAGGGGCTTCCAGGCTACCGCAGTTCGGAACACCGGTGCCGCCGAATAGCTGCATCAAATCAGGCATTTATTCGGCAACATGCCTACGTGATTTTGTGGCAGCCTAAAAATCATGCTGTCACTCTTCAAAAAATGGATGTCCGTTCAACCGCCAGTGCAACCGTTGCCGGCCGTTACCGTCACGGACGAGGAAATCCCTCGCTACCCGCCGTTCGCAAAAGGACTGCCGGCTGCGGCTGTCGATCGCATCCTTGCAACCCAGGCTGAACTGGTGGAGGCGATCCGTCATACCCTTGCGTTGCCCGGTACCGACTACCAGACCATCGCCTGGCCCGTGATCGAGCGCTACGCTGCGTTCACCCATTTGCTGCCGGCCTCGGAAGCCCACCACCATCGGGGCGCCGGCGGTCTGTTCCGCCATGGGCTTGAAGTGGCGCACTGGGCCCTGCTCGCGTCGGAAGGCGTGATGTTCGAACCGGCCGCGACACCGTACGAGCGAAAGCAGCGCGAACCCAAGTGGCGATTGGCCGTCTGCCTGGCCGGCTTGCTCCATGACATTGGGAAGCCGGTATCGGACCTTTCGGTGGTGGACCGGTCCGGGAGCACGGCGTGGAATCCCTATCTGGAGAACCTCAGCGACTGGGCCGACAAGAACGATGTCGACCACTACTTCCTGCGATGGCGGGACAAGCGCCATCAGCGGCACGAGCAGTTCTCGGTCCTGGTCACTGAGCGGGTCCTGACGACCGACTGCTTGTCGTACCTCACCCAGCAGGGCCCCGAAATCATGCAGGCCATGCTCGAAGCCATCGCGGGCGTCGACCGCGGCACGATGTTCCACACCCTGGTCCTGGATGCGGACCGCAAAAGTGTCGAGCGGGATCTGAAGGCGAACCACATCCAGACCGATGCCTCCCTGGGCGTGCCGGTCGAGAAATACCTGCTCGATGCGATGCGGCGTTTGGTGAACAGCGGACGTTGGAGCGCCAACGCGAAGGGCGCCCGCATCTGGCGCTTCGAGTCGGGGCTGTACGTGGTGTGGAAGGCCGGGGCGCAGGAAGTCATCGAGCTGTTGGCCAAGGATAAGGTCGCCGGAATTCCGCGCGATGCCGACACCCTCGCCGACATCCTCCTCGAACGCGGCCTGGCGATCCCCCAACAGACCGCAGACGGACGAAATCAGCGCTACTGGCGCATGCTGCCGGCGGATCTGGGGACTGCGCTGTACATGCTGCGGGTAGCCACGCCGGACCTGCTCTACAGCGGAGAGCCGCCGGTCATCGTCGAAGGGGAGTCCGTTCCGGAAAACACCCCGGCCAAGGGAAATGCCCCGGTATCCGCCACCGTCGCCGTACCGGATTCTGCGACAGCGCTGCTGCCGCCGGTTTCCGCAGCGCCACCAGCGACTGCGTCCGTGGCGGACACCAAGCCAAGCACGCCGTCTGAAACGCCTCCGGAACCGGAATCGAGTGAAGCTCAAGCCAGTCCATCGGATCCAAGGCGAAAGCGGAAGGAATCCAGACCGAAGCCTCCGTCCCACCCGGACAACCCACCCGATACCGCGTCGCACGAGGACAGCCAAGCAGTCCCTGCCGAACAGGGCTCGGAACCTCCTGCAGCGCAACGTCCTTCGGATGCGGCGGCCAAGGACGCGAATGAAGCCCAGGTGAAGGCGACGGCCTGGCTGCGCGCCAAAGGCGAGGCCGGCGAATGGTTGTTGGCGCTGGTCGCATCCCTGGACCAAAAAACCGGCGCTGGTCGCATCCGTGTGCTGGACGACGGGCGGCTTTTTCTGCCGCATCCAGGAGTCGCACGGCGAATCGGGAAAGAGCCCGAGGATTTGCTGCGGCTACTCGATGACGCCTCGTGGATCGAAACCGACATCAAAGCCCCGTTGCTCAAGGTGCGCGTGATCGATGGGGTCGGGGGCGTCGTGCTCAAGCGCGAGGTCGCGCGGGTTTGGGAAATGCTGATTGCCTCGCCTTCGGGATCGGAAAATCAGGTGCGGGATCAACGACCAAGGCCGTCACCTCCGCGGTCGAGCCCACCTGCGGAGGAGCCTGACGCACCGCCATCGGTGACACCCCGCCCACAGGTCAAGTCCACACCGGTTGATCCCGGGGCAGGGGGACCGAAACCGGACGGCCCTTCGAAGCCAAAGCAGCCCGGTTACCCGCCGGCGGACGATCTGATCCGGCAAATCCAACGCCGTGAAAGCCTGCCCTTCGTTGTCACCGATGCCGGTGATTGGCTGACGGTCCCCTACGGCATTCTCGACTGGTACATCCAGCTCCATCCCGGTGTCGTTCGGGCGCAATTGATCATCGGATTACACCGACACCCGCAAGCTCAGCTCGACGGACAAGTTTCGGTGCGCGTTCGCCGGAAGGAGCCGATGTCGTGAAAGGTGAATACGACTACGAACTGCCCTGGCGGCCCAATTTCGAACTGACCGCCATCGGCGGATGGTTGGTGACCGCCGCGATGGCCTATCCGGTCTCACGCTGGTCCGATCTACCCTGGGAGCCGTTCCGCTGGCTCCTGTACTTCAGTCTGCTGGCCGCCGCTTCCCGCGTGCCGTCGGCATACGGCATCTGGCGACGGAAGTGGATCCTGAAGCGCTACGTGTTCCAGTTCCTGGTGGTGGAAGCGCTGCAGCGCAACGTGGCCAAACACCCTGACGACCTCTGGTTCGGCTGGGGATTCGACTGGGGCCAGCGCCATGCCCAGATGGCCTACGAAATCCTCAAGCGGGACATGTCCGACCTAATTCCGGTCGATCCCCAGCGGATGGGTGATACCTGGATCCACGGGCTCGAAGCGAAGGAATCGGACATCCGTCAGCCGCTGGCCCATACCGCCGGTCACACGCTCATTGTGGGGACCACCGGCAGCGGGAAAACCCGCTTGTTCGACACGTTGGTCACGCAGGCGGTCTTACGGGGCGAAGCCGTCATCATCATCGACCCGAAGGGCGACAAGGACTTGAAGTGGTGCGCCGAGCGGGCGTGCCGGATGATGGGACATCCGGAGCGGTTCGTTTATTTCCATCCCGCCTTTCCGGAAGACAGCGCACGGCTGGATCCTTTGCGCAACTTCAATCGCGCCTCGGAAGTGGCCAGCCGGATTGCCGCGGTCACGCCGGGGGAGGGCGCTTCCGATCCCTTCAAGGCCTTCGGCGCCAAGGCCCTCGACAACATCGTGCAAGGTCTGGTGTCGATTGAACAACGACCCACGCTGGTCAAGCTGCGGCGTTATCTGGAAGGCGGTCCGGGCACACTGGTGGTTCGGGCGCTCGAACGCTATTTCGACCAATGCCTGCCCGACGGCTGGCAATCGCGGATTTCGGGAAAGACCAAGGACACCGACGCCCGGGCAGCGGCCCTGGTCCGGTTCTATCGGGACGCGGTCCAGGAGGAGCACCCGAATATGGATCTCGAAGGCCTGCTGTCCATGTTCGAGCACGACCGTACCCACTTCGGCAAGATGATCTCCTCGCTCCTGCCGACGATGAATATGCTGACATCCGGCACGCTGGGACCCTTACTGTCACCGGACCCGACCGACGTGGATGACCTTAGGCCCATCACCGATTCGGCCCGCATCATCAACAATGCCCAAGTGGCCTACATCGGACTGGATTCGCTGTCCGACGGCATGGTTGGCAGCGCCATCGGCTCGATTCTGCTGGCCGATCTCGCCTCCGTTGCGGGCGATCGCTACAACTACGGGGTCGATAACCGGCCGGTGAACATCTTCGTCGACGAGGCCGCCGAGGTCATCAACGACCCCTGCATTCAGCTCCTGAACAAAGGGCGCGGCGCCCGGCTGCGTCTGTTCATCGCCACCCAGACATTCGCCGACTTCGCAGCCAAGACCGGTTCCGATGCCAAGGCCCGCCAGATCCTGGGCAACGTCAACAACCTGGTCGCATTGCGTGTCACCGACTCGGAGACGCAACAGTACATCACCGACAACCTGCCCAAGACGCGACTTCAGTACATCATGCGGACACAGGGAGTCTCCACCCATTCAAGCAACCCGGCGGTGTTCTCCGGCAATATCGGCGAGCGCCTCATGGAGGAAGAGGGGGATCTGTTTGCGCCCCAGCTGCTCGGGAAACTTCCCGATCTTCACTTTATCGCGAAGCTTTCCGGTGGACGTGTCGTCAAAGGGCGTCTGCCGGTGCTGCGCTCGCAACTGGACCCGTAGGACGCTCGCATGACGACCAATAAAACCCGCAAGACTGCCATCCCCACAGACCCTCAGACCACCGAACCCAAGAAAGTCGATCCCCTAAAAGCCTGGAAACAGAAACACCGTGCCGACAACGAAAAATTGAGTATTCTCGAGATCGATTGGCCGGGCTCAAAGACCCTGGCCCGGAATCTCTACCAGTATGCCTACGCGCTCAACCTCGATCGGGATGCCGTTGATGACGCCATCGGACAAAGTTTGTCGACTGCTGTCCGTGCCTATCACGATGCCGTGAAGTCCGAGCTGAAGGACTTTGACCGGCTGGAAATCTTCGTCCGGGCTTTGCTCCATGAAGCGACGCAAAGGCTGGAAGCCCAACACCCGCCCAAACGGGACCTTCGGCTGTTGCTTTTGCCGCCAGAGCTGAAGGCCGCGCGTCCCAAGGACAACGGCCGGGAACACTGATGCCCCGTAACATCTTGCTCAGCGTGATGGTGTGGATTCTGGAAGTCGTCCTGGTCACGGCACTGGTCTCGGATCAGTGGTTGAAGACCGTCGAGCGAACGGAAGCCCGTCTTGTTGTCGACTATTTCGGGGCGCACAAGGATCTCGAAATTCGGGCATCGGCGCGGTATTGGTTCAACCATTTGTTCGTCGAAACCGGCGTCCGGGCCCAGATCCATCACTACTTCATTCCGACCGAGCAAGAACGCCAGCAATCGTATGGATTCGAGGATTTTGGACGGGACACGGTCTTCGCCTTCATCGAGAGCCGACTGATCGTGTTGTGGGATAGCGTGTACCAAATGATGCATCGGGGGTTTCTGTTGCTGGCGTGGTGGCCGTTTCTGGCGGTCGCCGGCGTACCCTTCGCCGTGGACGGACTGGTTCGACGCAAGATCAAGCAGAGCAATTTCGACTACACCAGTCCGCTGGCCCATCGGTACAGCTTCTATGCCATTCTGGGGACCATCTATGTGCTGCTGCTCGGGTTGACCCTGCCGTTTCCGGTACCGCCACAGGCGATGCCGGCGGGGTGCATCGCGATTGCGCTGGCGTTGAGCATTTACTTTGCGCATACGCAGAAGCGGATCTGATCCGCCCACACACCAATCGAGTGCGATCAAGCACTTTTTCGACTACCCTCGGATGTGGTCACGTATTGATCAATCAAAGGAACCGGCCATGGATCAAGGAAAAATGCCATGCTCTCCCCGCAGATTTCCACAGTTCTTGGGGATAACTTTCGTTGCCGCGGCGCTCGCCGGCTGCGCCGATATCCGCGTGGCGGCCGACGCCAGTCCGGCGGCGCGGGACTATGCGGCCTGCCGGGAAAAAGCGAACGGGATCTACGCCACGGTCTGGCCGTTCCCGACGGTGGTGACTCACCCGCACCGGCCGTTCTCACCGTACACGCATGTCAGTTTCGGCAACGGAGACGACGAGGAGGACGGCACGCTGGCGCTTCGCAAAGTCGCTCACCTCGCCTGCTTCCGCAAAGAACCGCCCCCCGGTGTCGAAATCAGCTCCCGCGTGCGCCGGCAAATTGAGCACGAGCGCAAGTACCTCAAGATCGACGAGTGGTTTCGGTTCCAGGACATCTGCGGCGATCTGGCGAAGGTGGACGAATGCCCGGCATTCCAGGTCCGAATGGAAGTGTGTAACGACGACCTGGGACCTGATTGCGAACGCAAGCTGAACGATCCCGACGCAGCCCGGAAATACCGGGCGCAGCTGGTGAATGCAACCCTCCGAGTCGCTGTCATGAAGGCCTTGCGCCAAACCGGTAGGCATCCGGGGTATGGACCGCCGCCGGATCACCCCGCGAAGATGCCGCAGTATCGTTATCTGCCGTATTAGGTCAGGCGGCGTAAGCCCTTGGGCCCCACGTGGTCGTTGCGGGTTCGACACTGGTTACTTTCGACCCTTTGCTGTCATCGGAACGCCCCGGTTTCCAATGGCCGGTTCCAAGGTGGAGCGGACGGACGACGAGCATCCCACCGTTCTCCAAACCCGTCGTTCGGCTTCGACTCCTTTGGTTGTTCGACTGACCGCTTTTGGAAGCAGCTTCGAATTCCTGGTACCGGCCAAAACCTGCCGGGCAGGAAACGTCTGTAAACGGCAGGTGGTGGAGCCATTGCCGCCATACGACTGGGCAACGAGACGCTGCAACCCCCGCGCGTATGCGCGTGCGAGATTGACGAAAAGACGGGAAGTGCTGTCGAATTGGGACTGTTCACCAACTCTCGCTAACTCATGCCGCAGCACTTAAAGGCATCATTTCGCGTCCTTACGCACTATCTGTCCCACAGTCGTGAATTGGAGGCCGAAATACTCGCCGATCTCTTGGTAGGAATACTGCCCGGTCCGATAGGTGGCTACGATGGCTTGGTTGCGGTCAGAGTGCTGACGGGCAAGGTGTTCGAGGGAAGACGGGGGGGCGGCGCTGTCGCTTGGGGATATTGACGTACGTTTGAACGGCTTCGCCTTCGCCTGCATCCGTTTCACAAAGTCCTCATCCCCCAGATAAAGTCCGACTCTGCTGAATGGCGGCCATCGTCCCTCTCTTCCTTCTCCCGGATGCAGGATCATGCCAAGAATGGTTTCCTGACCATGCCTGCCGAAGGCCAGAACTCCGGGCTCCAGGAATTGGACCTGGCCAACGCGGTGTATTACATCACCCACCGGCTGCGCATTCGTCGCTAGATCCGAGGACCACCCCGCGCCACCGCATCCGGATTGTGGCCGCGTTTGACGGGAGCTGAACGGCGAAACGAAGCGATGAGTCATTCCCTGTTTCCATTGGAAAAAGGTCTTTCCCGAGCCATAGAAACGGTGATGCCCACATGATGGGTTACGGTGTCGCCGCTGCCATTCTGGTCTGGGTGCTTTGGCGCCTGAGGAGGTCCGCGGCCAGCCCGCGAAAGTCCGCCGGCAAGTCTCGCCGGCTGATTCCGGTCGCTCCAGTGAGCTACGCCTGCGTGGAGATACGGCCCGAGGGCAATCCCTGCCGGGCGGTCGTTCGACAACTCGGCGTGCGCTACCTGCGCAAGGAAGCTCCCCTGATCCCGTTGCCTGAATGCACCTATCTGGCCTGTGAGTGCTATTACGAACATTTTCCGGATCGCCGCCAGCATGATCGACGGGATCCCTTTGGTGGGAACCGCCTCAGCCTCGACGACGACCGGCGCATCAATGGCATCGATCGCCGCAAGGCGGTGATGGCATCGCCGCCGTCGTTTCGAATCTAGGCAGGGCCTGCTGGCGCCGCCGCGGGGCGAGTCCATCCCGACCGCTGCGGCCAAAGGCCTCGGGCCTCGGATCGGCGCGGCCCCGCTCAGGCCGTCCGACCCTGTCCGCGCCGACAAAACCCGGCAGCGAAGTTGAAAGCCAGCGGCCACAGCAAATAGACCAGCGGCACCGGATACAGCATTCCCAGTCCCTCGACGAAGGCGGCCATGCCGCTGGAGGCTTCCTGGATCGCAACGATCGTTGCCACCGGCGTTCCGCTCAGAAAGGATTGGACTTGGATCGACCCTTCCCGCCACATCGCCATCCCTTGGTATACGAGCACCCAGGCGGCAAGGAAAAAGCCGAGTTCAAAAAATACGCGCCACCACCAGTTCAGGCGCGGAATCGTCCGCTGATAGGAATCCTCCGCAACCGGTGCCAGGTCCGCCAGCAAGGCGATGACCGCGAATCCGAAAGGGCCGGCCGCCGCCAGTGCCAGCCAGAAGCGGGAGCGCTGCCGCGCGGCGAGGACCTGGTGACAGGTCGCTATCCACAGGGCCACGATCAATCCCGCCGTTCCCAGCCGCATGCCCGTGGCCGCCCATTCCAGCAACCGGTAATTGCGTTCGTAATGGGCGGTATGCTGCGCCCATTCCGGGTCGATGGCCAGGGACAGCCCGGCCCCCGCCAGCGTGACCAGGGGAATGGCGAGGTAACAGGCCAGGGCCATGAGATAGGGACGCTTGATCATGAACGGCATGGCAGGGATCGTCCGGGGGTTAGCCTGAACCTATCTTCCCGGAAGCTGCCCGGCCTGCCAACTGCGCAAGTGGTTCAAAGGTCCGGGCCCCATCGATTCTTAGCAGCGGGGGCGCCATGGGGCAGAATTCCCGACGATAACGAGAGGTCAAGGCCGATTCATTAACCCCCTGACCTCAACCGACTGACAGTCATCGACTTTTACCGATCATTCTTGCACCATGGCGCGGGAGGGATCCGGCAAGCGTGACCTCGCCCCATCCGGGGGACTTCCGGGAATGGGAAGGTTCACTTGTTCGACTCCGACGTCGTCGACAGACATCATTGGGAGGTGAGCCGTGGCAATCGTCAAATCTCATCGTTTGGGATCGCGGATCCTGATGCTGTTCGTTGGATGGGTCAGCCTGGCCTCGGCGGCGTTGTTTACCGGAACCGAGTCCATGGTGACGGTCATCGGCCGCGGCGGCATCGGCGATGGCGGGCCGGCGGCGCGGGCGCGACTGGCCGGTCCCTCAGGCATCGCCGTGGATGTCGCCGGAATCCTCTACATCGCCGACACCGGGAACCAGCGTATCCGGACAATCGGTCTCGACGGCAAGGCAGCGACGATTGCCGGACAAGGACAGGCGGGGTTCGCCGGCGACGAGGGCCCCGGCACGGCCGCCTTGTTCAATCGGCCGACCGCCGTCGCAGTTCACCCCTCCGGGTTGGTCTATATCGCCGACACCGGCAACCATCGCATTCGGCGGCTGGATCAAAACGGCACGATCCACACGGTCGCGGGCAACGGCGCGGCCGGATATGGCGGCGATGCCGGCGCGGCCGCGAACGCGATGCTCGACTCTCCCGGCGGCCTCGCCGTTGATGCCGCCGGCAACCTTTACATTGCGGACACGGGCAATCACCGAATTCGCAAGGTGGACGCCCAGGGCACCATCACCACCCTGGCCGGCACCGGCGAGATCGGCTCGGCCGGTGACGGGGCGGCGGCGGTGCTGGCCCAGTTGGACACGCCGATGGGGCTGGCCCTGGGCATCGACGGGGACCTGCTCATCGCGGACCGCTCCCGTTGGTACTCGGACCCGCCCTGCGGGGGCACCGTCTGTTACATCAAGACCTCTAGCCGAATCCGCCGGATCGACAAGAACGGCGTAATCTCCAGCGTGGCCGGCGTCGATTGCGAGACGCTCCACTTCCTTTTTACGGAGCTCGATCTGACCGAGTGCACGACCGGGGACGGCGGACCCGCGACCCAGGCCACGTTTCGCGCGCCGGTGGCGGTGGCGGTGGATGCGGCCGGCAAAATCTACATTGCAGATCAGGAAAGCCACCGCGTGCGTCGAATCAACCTCGATGGTACCGTGACCCTGATTGCCGGAGGCAACTACTGCAGCTATTTCGACCAAGGCCTGCCGACCCAGCAACACGGCTGCTTTAGCGGGGACGGCGAAGCCGGAACCCTGGCCCGCTTGAGCCGTCCGTCGTCCCTGGCAGTGGACGCCACCGGCAGCGTCTACGTTGCCGATACGGGCAACAACCGCATCCGCAACATCGACCCCTCCGGCGTCATCACCACCCGGGCCGGGGGCGATATCGGCGACGGCGGATCGGCGAAAGAGGCGGACCTGGCCCAGCCCGCCGATGTGGCGGTGGACGCCGTCGGGCGGGTGGTGGTGGCGGACAGCGGCCATGGCAGGATCCGCCGCATGGACCTGGACCAGACCATCGCCACCATCGCCGGGAACGGCAGCGGTGCCGCCTACAGTGGGGATGGCGGCAACGCCGTGGCTGCCGCACTGAACCGTCCGGTCAGCCTCGCCTTCGATAACCACGGTTCCCTGTACCTCGCCGAACCTGAATTGCATCGGGTTCGCAAGGTGGAGGCGAACGGCCTCATTTCCACCGCCGCAGGTGGCGTGCTGTGTTTCCTCACCAGAGGGATTTACCGGCCCTGCCCGCCGGAAGATGGGCTCAACCGCCTGCTCAGCCTCGATACCCCCAGCGGTGTTGAGGTCGCCCCCGGCGGCGACCTGTTGATCGCCGAGAGCGGTGTGCAACGCATTCGAAAACTGGATGGAACCGGCACCCTGTTATCCACCCTCGCCGTCGAGCCCGACGCCGATGCGGCGCGGCCGACGGCGGTCGTAAGCGATGCTCAGGGCAATCTCTACATCGCCGATACGGCGAATCACCGAATACAACGGCTCGCTGCAGGGACCCGCATCCTCAGCAATTTTGCCGGCGGCGGCACCCCGGCCGATGGCTTAGGGGACGGCGGAACCGCAACGGCAGCGGCGCTCCAGGAGCCGAGTGATGTCGCCATCGATGGGGAGGGAAACCTGTTCATCGCCGACCGGGGCCATCGCCGCATCCGCCAGGTGGACAGCAACGGCATCATCAGCACCATTGCCGGAACCGGACAGGCGCAGGACACGGTGAGCGATAACGCGGTGGCCGGCGAAACCGACCTCGATCCGGCGGGATTGGCGCTGGATCGCTCCGGCAATCTGTATGTCGCCGACGCGGCCCATGACCGCATCCGCCGCATCGAAGCCGATCCCCAGACGGCCGTTCCAACGGTGCTACAGGTCAGCCTTGCCGGGCTGGGCAACATCACCAGCACGCCGCCCCGCATCCATTGCGGAGACCGCTGCAGTGCCGCCTTCACCAAGCCCGCCACGCTGCAACTAAAGGCGCGGCCCGCCTCGGGTTACCGGTTCGCCGGTTGGAGCGGCGACTGCAAGGGCCGGGGGACGTGTACCGTCACCCTCAAGGCCTCGCGGACAGTGACGGCCGTGTTTGAATCGAAGCCCGGGCGGAACACCCTGTCGGTCGGAATCGTGGGCACCGGTGCCGGGGTGGTGGTGAGCGACCCCGCCGGCATTCAATGCGGTTCCCGGTGCCAGGCGTCCCTTCCGGGCAATCGGATCATCAAGCTGAAGGCGCGCCCCAAACGCGGATCGACCTTCGTGGAGTGGGTGGGCGGTTGTCCCGACAGCCGGCCGAACTGTCCGTGCCTGAATGACCCCGTCTGCACGTGGGTTGGGGGGGGATTTACGCCTTCTGGAGACCCCGCGAGATCCGTCGCCGCCCGCTTTAACAAAACACCCTGATCAGACACCCCTTATCGGCGACCGACGGTGCCCCGGCCATAGTCACCACCCCGCCCGAGTCGCCCTCGGCCATGTCCGAGTTCTTTCCGTGCGGGCGCGGCGGGCGAGCTCACATGCACATGGCGGCCATGCTGCCTTCGTAGACCATCCAGGAAGCGTTGGTGACGCAATGGGGCGTATCGACGCATTGATTGGTGGCCGGGTCGCCGGCGCCGGAGACGGTCACCGCGCCGCTGTCCACGGTGGCTCCGTCAAAGGTCACGGAAGCTTTGACGCTGCAAGGCAGATTGCGATGGCCCGCGACAGCCGCGTAGACCGGATCGATGCTCCCCGTGTAGCTCCAAGCCCCGTTGGCATCCACCGTGATGGGCAGGCCCTTGCCGTAGCCATCGACGCTGATGGGCGTCACGCCGTCGCCAAAATCGAGCTGAACCTTGAGCCCCGTCGGGAGAAAGCTTGCCGTTTGCACCTGGCCGTTCACCCGCAAGGCCCACGCCGAACCGGCGCCGGAAATGGTCGCATCGCTCACCGTCACCCCGGAAACACCGGCGCTGCCGCCGACGAAATGAAAAAGGATAGGAAATTCAATGGGTGGCGTGCCCATTGAGGCGGAGAGTGCGCTTGTGACGGGGCCTTGTCAACGGATCAGGCCGATCAGCGAGGAGGCATGCGTGGGTATTTCCTGCGTCGCGAAGGGAGCGGCGGCGTTGAAAGACACATTGACCAGCGGGTTGACGGGCGGTTGGCGCAAGTGGAACTCGCCGGGCTCGAAATACCGAGCCGGCAGGGGATGGTTGATGAGTCTGGACTACCAACTGACCATTTGATCGAATTCGAACTCGGGAGCCAGTTCGCCCCGTTCCGGATCGCGGACGGCGGATTGATCCCAATCGAAGGACTCGGTCACCGGCGGAGATCGGGCCGGCGAGATCGGCGGGTGCGTGGCGGGTTCGCCGATGTGGAGCAAAGTGCGCTGCACCGGTACCGGTTCGGTGATGAACGCGATCAGCCGCATCTCGCCGCCGCACTCCGGGCAGAGCAGCGGCAGGACCTGATAGATACGAGCGATGAAGGCAGCCCATAGATAGCGGGCGGGGCTGTGCCTTCGGGTTTCGGCCACTTCCTCTGAAGCCGGGCTGCCCTCCAGAGGCGGCACGGATGGCAGCGTGACATCAAGGGGCAAGCCGGCATACGCTGTCGCCGCCGGGCGCAAGGGCGAATGGGGCGCCAGCACACCATGGTAGCGATGCCGGTGCTTGCGTGGTGGCGGAACCAGGGCGGCGAGACGATCCAGAAACTCCAGGGGCGTCAGGGTCAGCGCCGCTTTCCCGTCCGGCCCGGGCTTGGGCAGGTGGTAGACCAACCGCTGATCCGGTTCGATCCAGGCCAACCGGTCGCTGGCGAAGACCGGGCGAGCACAATAGCGCAGCAAGCGTTCCAGGCCGGCGCGATCCCAAGAAGGAATCCAGACCTCGGCGTTGAGCGAAAAGCCGCCGCGGTGGTCCCATCGGCTCATCATGTCCACCACGTCGGGCGACAACACCGCTCGGCGCTCGAACAGCTTAAGGACCCGCTGGCGCGTCCGCTGCTGCACGCGGGCGATGGCGGCATCGGTCAAAAATGCCAGGTGAAACCGAATCGCCTCCTCATCGGTGCTGAACACCCCGTCCACCACGCAGCAGTGGAAATGCAGATGGGCATTCAGCGCCGAGCCGAAGCGATGACCGAAGCTAACCGCCCCGAAACGGGCCTCGCCGGGTGCGTCCAAACTACACAAGCGCAGCGCCGCTTCCACTTCGGCCCGGAAAATCCCGAGGACCGCATTGACCAGCCGGGCATCCTGATGGAGGAAATACCGCAGGCGTTTCGGAACCGATAAGCCCCATTGCCGCACCGGGACTTGCGGAAAGACGTGATCAACCAGATGGGCAGCCGATTCGTCCATCCGCCGGGTGTTGCACGAGGGACAGACACCGCGCCCCTTGCAGGAGAATGCCATCAGAAAGTCATGGCCGCAATGATCACAGCGCGCCCTGGCAAAGCCATTCGCCAGGATGCCGCAGGTCAGGTATTGCCGGAAATCGTGCTCGATGTACGCCGGCACCAAGTCTTCGCCACCGTCACCGGCGCGGGCCATTTCCAGCCAGGTCTCCAGATGTTTTTGCACCACCTGATAGACCACGCTGCGCTCGGGCCGGCGCGGTTGGTAAACCGCCGGGCGTCAGGCAGGCGGGGTCGGATCGTGGGCACAGGCAGCAACGGCCATGGATTCCGGGGACGGACACTTCGGTCCCGGGATGGTCGGCCGACAACCGCCGAACATGAGCTTGGCTTGGCCGTTCTGTGACGGCCCTCACGAGATTCACGCTGTGACGCTCGAAGCGCTGCGGTCCTTACCCCGCTGCGCTCTTTGTCCGTTATGGAGCATGAATCTGCCGTTCCCGTTTGGCAGTCCATCGCCAGCAACGGGCACGAACCTGCCCGCCGTCGCCCTTTGGAGTCTGGCACCTGATCGGCCTAACCGGCCAGCCAGCTTTCTCCAAAGCGGGCATTTGCGAACGGCGGCTTTCTCGAAAATCGAACCTGCGCGCCTAAAGCAGTCTGATGCGTGCAAATTCTTGCCGGCGAGTTCCCCGCCGGTGGGAGTGCTTTGATTGGGATCAATCCGCCGCCCGCGATCCGGAATGGGGGGAACCAGCTCCCGAGCTCGAATTCGATCAAGTGGTCAGTTGGTAGCCCCTACCGATGCCCCGCACTCTCGCCTGCCGACTCGGCACTTCGAGCCCAGCGAGTTCCATTCGTGCCGATCTCCCGTCAAACCGCCTGTCAATGTACCTTTCGCTGCCTTTCGCCGTCGCTGTTCGCTGGGCGGCGCCCGAAAAGCTCATTCTTGCCACCTCACTGCCCGATCAGGCCCGTTGACAAGCCCCCGTCGCAGGCGCACCCTTCGGTTTCAATGGGCACACCACCCATAGAGTTTCCTATCCTTCGGCCCACGACATGTTCGTCGAGGAGGCGCCATGAGAGCGTGGCTTGCAGTATTGTTCGTTACGGCAGGGTTCGTCGTCGGCGCCCACCCGAACGTAGCCGACGCAAAGGGCTCGACGTTCGTCGGACGCGTCGAGGGATCCGAGGTGTTCATCGCCGTCGCCAAGGACGGCCGCAAGATCGGCGGCTATCTCTGCGACGACGGCACCATCAGCCGATGGATCGAGTACAGCTGGCTCAAGAAGGGCAGCGCGCCGCTGATCGCCGGCACCACCGGTGAGACCCTTGGCTCAGTGCGCATCAAAGGCAGCACGGCGACCGGCACCATCGACGTCGGTGGCCAGCAACTGCCGTTCCGCGCGAAGAAGATTCGCGGGCACGACGCCGGGCTTTTCTTCGCGATTGGCAAGCAGGAGGATCGCCTTTTGGTGGGCGGCTGGATCGTCGACGCCGATGGGGCGCAGAGAGGTGCTGTATCACGGTTGAACATGCGGACACTGAGCCCGCTTCCCGTGAGCCCGGCGCCGAAGATCGATCCCAAGGCGCCGGCGGCGTCGATCGGCGAAGACGTGGGCGTGCCCCCCGTGGTGACTGAGCCCAAACCGCTGGTCGTGATCAACATCATCGCGATCCTGATCAGCCTGCTACTGCCTGCCGTTCAGTCATAGCCACAGACGACCTGATGGCCCCGTTTACATGATCTTCGAGCTGCCGCGCTCATGGGTCACGGAACGCCTCGCCACTCACCAGACGATTCTGGACCGCGACACCGGCCGGTCGGCGCTCCTGCTCCGGCGCGTACTCGGCCCGGTCGTGCTCCGCCCACGCCCCCGAAGTCGGCAAGCCCTACTACGAAGGCGAAGCCGCCCTCCGGGTGATCGACCTCTTGGACGACTCAGAGGGCGGTTCGAATTGGTTGCGTAAGTGTCCGAACGGGTCCTTCACCGGCCCCGTCATTCGCGTTGGGGCTCCCTTCGCGGTCACATACGGAACGCCCTTAAAGCTCGCCTTCCATGTCGACGCCCTGATGCACGTCGATGGCGAAACCTCAGGCACGAACACGTCGCACGCATCGCTGACCTGGACCGGGAGGGCCTCGACGGACTCGCCCCAGGCGCGACCGTGACGTCGTGCTGGGGAGTGAACAGGGCGGTGCCGGCGGAACCGCAGCGCTTCGGCGCGCGAGGGCGATCAACCCGCTCCCGCACAAGCCGGAGCTGTCCCAGAAATTCCGCTCACGGCAGCGGCGCGGCTTTACTCTACGTCGATGATCCGCGCCATCCCGCGAAGCACCAGCACGTGTGCGGCTCCCTTGTGCAGCTTGATTTGCTGCGTTCGCGTGAGTGTCCGCCCGTCCGCGAGTTCGACAAAGGCGCCGGCGATCCTCACGCGCGTACCCGCCTGGGTGTTGTTTGCGATATCCCGAAACCCGGTGATCTGGATATCCTGCCAATGCGGTCCGCGCACGAGGTCGCCGGCCGCGTGTATCCCCATCAAGATCGGGAATCCCGTGCCGATGGCGAGGACGGCCAGCCCGAAGGACACGTAAGGATGCCGCAAATAGCGCAGGAGCGGCAACACACAGACCACGGGGCCGATGACGCAGAGCACTGTCTTGATCGACAGCAGCAGACGGTAGTTCCCCGCATCGACGTCAAAGTAACTGGTGAAAAACCAACCCAAGAATGGACCAAAGGGTATCAGCAGGAGCCAGATCACGCCCAGAAAGTCGAACCGGCCCCGCGGCACAGGCGGCGGCGGTTTTTTCTCAGCCGCGTCCACCCGTAGCGGGAGAACTTCGACTGCCACTTCCAGCAGTATCAGAAAAAGCGTGACACCATAGCCATACCCATCCACATATCCAAACCTCAGCCAGAAGGCCAATGGTATCAACACCGCCGTGGCGACAATGCTGACCGGGAGGGACCACTGCTTGGGCCGATTCTCGGAGGCCTCGGTCATTTGAGCTTTGCTTTCTCGAAGATGTATCCCACGCCACCATTGGCGAGCCAGGCCTTTTCCATGTCTTCGCGCGGGTAGGTGGTGACACCGTGCTCGGCATCGGGGGCGGCAGGGTCGTTCACGCGGATGTCGCCGCCTGGCGTGAAGCCGGTGATGACAAGCAGGCGCCCGGTGCTTTCGCGATTGGGGGCGCTGCGGAGTTGACCTCGAATCTCCTTGATGCTGGCGATGACCGGCTCGTCCGCGGCGATGTGCCGCTTGACCGCGTTCCAGTCGCCGAACCGCTCGATGTATCCGGGCACGCCGAAGCTACATGCTGCCTGCACCGCCCGCCACCCGTTTCCGTAAAGGTGATATTCGGGATCCCAGATACTGCGGCACACTTCGACCGTCGGCGTCTTGACGCCCCGGTATTCGAGTACCATGGCGATGGACGTCGGGCCGCAGACGCTGCCGCGGTTTTTCTGATCTTCCCAGTTCTGGCTGCGGTAGGGCACGCTCAGTCGGCGGGCCCATTTCTTCTTCGGGCCCGGGTTTACCCCCTTACGGAACCTGCGGGCCAGGTCGGCATCATTGAGCGTGTTGCTGTAAGCGAGAGCCATACGATGGATGACGGGAGCGGTTTCCAACGTCGGATCCTCGATTCGCACGCGGATCTCGTACTGCAACCGGTCGAATCGCTCATTGGATTGGAAGTAATCGATGTTGACTTCGCCGTGACTATCCTGCACTTGCTTGTTGGCGAAGTCGGGCGCCCATCCCCACGAGCCCAGGTAGTACCAAGGGGTCCAGAAGTCTTCGGCGACCCGCCCCACTCGCAGCAGCACGATATAACCAGTGCTCCGGGCATCGATGTTCCATGAGGGAATCACGTCGTTAAATGGAAACGGCGTCCGGATCTCGCGCGAGGTGAACATGTACGTTCCCGAGCCCTTTCTCTTCGCGTCAACGAGCTGGCCCCTTCCGATCGGGTCCTCGCCCAGGAACGGCTGATGGTCGCCCGGGGGGAACTCGTCGCGGACGAGCGCGTGCACATCGCCCGGACTGGCGTGCAGGCTATTGCCCTGCCCATCCGAAGTCTCGACGGGAAGTGAAGCCGGCTGCGAGGCGGGGACGGGAGCGGCCAGCAGGAGCCCAAGCACCAGACCCGGTATCGAGATGATCATCTGAGGGCCCTTAAAAGGATAGGAAATTCAATGGATGGCGTGCCCTTCGAGGCGGAGAATGAGCCTGTGACGGGGGCCTTGTCAACGGGCCTTATCGGTCAGCGAGAAGGTAGGAGTGGGCCTACGGACTGCCCTGTTCTTCACTCGTGCCCATGCCCGATTCTTCCGCACCGGCCTCGCTCTCGACCCACCGCTCCCGTCCGATGGCGCGCCATGGACTCTCGTTCAAGCCAGCCACGCCATCGACCGACTCATCGAGGAGGCCAAGCTCGCCGCTTGAAAACTTGCCTCATCCTCCCAGATCAGGATTGCTCAAGACGCCCTAGTTCCAAGGTGGAGCCGACGTAGGCGCCGACGATCGTCGGGGAGGCCCTCGGCCATGGTGTTCCAGTATCGCGAATGCCTGCTGACGGAAACATCGACGAATCACGGGGAATGTTCGTCACCTGAGTCGCCCATTCATTCTTGGACATCATATTTTCGTTCCGCCATTAGTTTCCATACGGCTTGACCCTACTGAGACAGGTAGGCAGTATCTCTTCGAAAGTGGCGATATTGCAAAGTCGTCTCATTCTTCGTGGGTTGAGAGGTGTAGAGATGAAGCACGTCTACACGGTCACTATCGTTCTGATTTTGGGGGCGATGGTGGCGCTTGATTCCGCTCCGGCTCGCGCCGACGTGACCATCGTCTCCAACCAAGTCACCGGTTTCGGTGCAAGAGCCATTGCACGGCCGGGTCTTGTTCTCGGGGACGGTGTTCAGCGGACCACGCCGTTTCCTCCTGCGACCATCGGCGATTACGATGGAGAAGCTCAGGCCGTTGCGGATTTTGCCGGCGTCCATTCTGTCGGGAATGGCCGAGTCCAGATTGCCCTTGCGACGTCCGGCGACACCCTCGCGATTTCATCGTCATCCTTGCTCGCCGGAACCAGAACGCTGACGGGGGGCGAGCAAACCGACGCTTCGAGCTTTGCTCAAGCCGACGTGACCTACACTATCCATTTCAAGGTATCGAAACCTTCCACTTTTCGGGTCACGGGTTCCCTCGTTCGCGATCCAAGCGGCACCGGCGGCGGGAACGTGTTCTTCCCGGATCGAACGGCACGGGACTTCGCCGAAGGCTCGAATCAAGTGTCCCTCGATTACTCGGGTACGCTATCCATCCTAAACCGGGACCTCACTTTCTCGGTTGTGCTGGCGGGAGGTACGGGCATCGGGACTAGTAGTCCATTCCATAAAAACAATTACAAAAATTAGGAGAGGCCCAAGTCGAACTTTTTCCAACGGAACGGGACGGGTGTTTCGTTGAACTCGGCAATGCCTTTGAGTATCCGCTCTTTCAGTTC
>Ga0233425_10002220_pt1 | contig 39332 bp, 34 predicted proteins | sample Watercolumn_Towu_2_FD_181712 | JGI IMG/M metagenome (GOLD analysis project Ga0233425, IMG submission 181712) | Freshwater microbial communities from Lake Towuti, South Sulawesi, Indonesia - Watercolumn_Towuti2014_140_MG | ecosystem: Environmental > Aquatic > Freshwater > Lake | place... | reverse complement strand
CGGCCTTTGCCCTTTCTGCGGTCGCGATCATTGAGGTAGATGGCGATAGAAATGGCTATGACGCCAATGACTAGAGCGCTACTCACAATCACCAGAAAGATGCCCATCTCGGATGCACCCTAACGTGGAGCTAACCGGAGCCCGGAATGCCGCGAAGCGGCATGTAGGGCGTCCGTGTTGAGCGCAGGGTTAGAAGTGATGTGGCCAAGTTGAGCAAAATTCATTTCTTGTCCTCTAATTTGTGGCCGATGATCAGGCAAATTCCAAATACCGCAACATAAGTGAGAGCTGCCAAAGAAACACGGGATTGGTGGTCTGCAACGTGCCAAACACCAGCGGCTGCCAACAGAACCAAACCGGCTCCCACGAGACCCCAGATTGAGGAGAAGCACAACTCAACTAGTGCGATGATTGCGTCAAAAGCGTTCATTACCGGGGCGACTTCTAACGTTAGTTGAATGGCTCAAACGCCATGTATCACAGGCGCTCTTGCCGTGTATCGCATTCGATGGCAGTGTATCCCCTTGATTTTTCTAATTAGGGGCGCGTTATGACAGCGCAAGGCGACGATCAACATGGCAGCCCTCCCAAACCCCGGTTGTTGGATGCGGTCCGAGAACGAATCCGGACCAAACACTACAGCCGCAGGACTGAGCAATCCTACTCCCATTGGATCAAGCGTTTCATCCTCTTCAACCAGAAACGCCATCCGTCTGAAATGGGTGCCCGCGAGGTGGAGGCCTTTCTTTCCTCCCTCGCGGTAGAGCGCAACGTATCCGCCTCCACCCAGAAACAGGCATTGGCTGCCATCCTGTTTCTTTACAAGGAAGTTCTTGCCGTGGACCTGCCATGGCTTGATGGCATCACCCGCGCGAAGCCTCGAGTGCGAGTTCCAGTGGTCTTATCCAGGCTGGAAGTGGAGCGACTCCTTGCCTTGATGGCGGGCATCCACGGTCTCATGGCCAGGCTGCTCTACGGGACGGGGATGCGTCTCATGGAATGTGTCCGGTTGCGCGTTTAGGACGTGGATTTCGACCGCCGGGAGGTCACGGTGCGGGAGGGGAAAGGTGGTAAAGACCGGGTGACCGTGCTCCCCGTTTCCCTCGCCACGCCGTTATCCCATCATCTCGAACGGGTTCGTGCCCTGTACGAGGGTGACCGGGCGGCAGGATTGCCAGGCGTGTTCATGCCGGATGCCCTTGAGCGGAAATACCCCAGCGCGGGTCAATCCTGGCCTTGGTTCTGGTTTTTCCCATCGGCCTCGTTGTCATCAGATCCAACGACGGGAATTCGGCGTCGCCATCATGCCCACGAGCAATCACTGCAGCGCGCGCTCAAGAGGGCCGTATCCATGGCCGGCATCGGCAAACCCGCCACCACCCACACCCTGCGCCATTCCTTCGCCACGCATTTACTCGAAAGCGGCTATGACATCCGCACCGTTCAAGAGTTGTTGGGCCATTCGGACGTGTCCACCACCATGATCTACACCCACGTGCTGAACAAGGGCGGGCGCGGCGTGGTGAGTCCGCTGGACCGTTGACGGGCACCGCACCCAAGCAGCCTGTCAACTTTGCCTTGTTACATGAAACGTGCGTTGCTAGACATGTTTCATGTAACAAATCAGGAGCCGACATGAGCGCCAATACCTCCGAGAGAGTCCAGAAACACCGCCAGGCACTTCGCGATGCCGGCCTGCGTCCGATTCAGATTTGGGTGCCCGATACCCGGCGCATGGGGTTCGCCGAGGAATGCCGTCGCCAATCCCTGCTGCTGCGCGGCGACAGCCTGGAAACGGAAACCCTCGATTGGCTGGAGTCCGTGGCGGATACCGAGGGCTGGAAATGAGGCGCGGCGATCTGGTCACCGTGGCCTTGCAGGGGGCATACGGAAAACCCCAGCCGGCGCTGGTGGTCCATTCCGATTTATTTGCCGATCACCCTTCCGTCACCCTTCTGCCGGTGACCAGCGATTTACGCGCCACCCCGCTGTTCCGCATACCAATCGCCCCGACCCCCGAAAACGGCTTGCAGGTACCTTCCCAAGTGATGGTGGACAAGGCGCAAAGCGTGCCGAGGGAAAAAATCGGCGCAGCATTCGGGCGGCTCGATGACGAATCCCTGGTGGCCGTGAACCGCGCCCTGGCTGTCTTTCTGGGATTCGCCTGAGCCCAGGCTTCCCATGTTCCTGGGTCTCGACTTCGGCACCTCCGGCGTCCGCGCCTGCGTCACGGCGCCGGACGGCCAGATCGAGGACATGGACCGCATCGACTTCGGCAGCCTGCCGGAGCACGAGGCGGCGTCCAACTGGCGGGAGGCGCTGCTTTCCCTGATCGCCCGGATTCCGGTGGGCATGCGCAAGCGGCTGGCGGCCCTGGCCATCGACGGCACCTCGGCCACCGTGCTGGCCTGCGACGAGGCGCTCAACCCCACCTGGCCGCCGCTGATGTACAACGACGCCCGGGCGACGGAGGAAGCCGCCGCCATACGCCGGGCGGCGGGCGAGGAACATCCGGCCGCCGCGGCCACCTCCGGCTTGGCCAAGATGCTGTGGCTGAAGAAGCGCCTGGGCCACTCCCGCGCCCGGCTCTACCTAAACCAGGCGGACTGGCTCTCGGCCCTGCTCTCGGGCCGGCCGGTGAGCGACACCCACAACGCGCTGAAGATGGGCGCCGACCCGGAAACCGGCCAATGGCCGGCGTGGGTCGAATACCTCGCGGACGTGGACACCCTGCCGGTGCTGGTGAAACCGGGCGCCGCGCTGGGCCTGGTGGAGCGGCCCAGGGCGTGGGCACTGGGCCTCAACCCGGACTGCCTGGTGCGCGCCGGCACCACCGACAGCATCGCCGCCTTCCTGGCCGCCGGCGTGAGCCGGCCGGGTGAGGCGGTCACCTCCCTGGGCACCACCCTGGTGTTGAAGCTGCTGTCAGAGGCCCGGGTGGATGACGGCCGCTACGGCGTCTATTCCCATTGGTTCGGCAACCTGTGGCTGGCCGGGGGCGCCTCCAACGCCGGCGGCGGCGTGTTGCGCCAGCATTTCTCCGACGACGAGTTGCCGGCCCTGTCGGCGCGCATCAACACGGAACGTTCCTCCAGCCTGGATTACTACCCCCTGCCCAGACCGGGTGAGCGTTTCCCCGTCAACGACCCCGCCCTGCCGCCCCGCCTGGAGCCGCGCCCGGCGGATCGGGCCGAATTCCTGCACGGGCTGCTCGAAGGGCTGGCCCGCATCGAGGCGCTGGGTTACCGTCGCCTGGCCGAACTGGGCGCCACGCCGCTGTCGCGGGTAGTGAGCGCCGGAGGCGGCGCCGCCAATCCGGCCTACACTCGAATCCGGGCCGGAATGCTTGGCGTTCCGGTGAGCCGGGCCGCCGAGGATGAGGCCTGCTACGGCGCGGCCCGGCTGGCCCGGTTCGGGCAGGCCATTTTTCCGGGAGAACAGGATGAATGACGGTCTCAAGTGCGAATGCCGCATGCCCCTGATCTGGCGCGAGGCCGCGCTGGACGAGGCCACCCGCCAATCCATGATGCGCGAGGCCGCCCTGCTGCTGACGGCCATCAACCAGATGGAAAGCGGCCACGAACTTGAGCCGGCGGGCGCCGAGAACCGCCGCCTCGACCGCCTCGAAGCCAAGCTGGACCTGGCCCTGCATCTGCTGGCGCGGGCCCTGGAACCTGCCGCCGCGGTGGCGCCAAGACCGGTAAGCCTCGGCGCCGAGGGCGCGGAATGGCAGGACCGGGATCCGCCCGCCGAGGGGTTGTCGGTGATCCTGGAAATCCGCCCGTCCGAAGCGCTGCCGCTGAGCCTGAACCTGATCGCCGAAACCCTGGCGCCGGGGGAAAACCTGGCGCGGGCGCGGTTCACCAGCCTCTCGGAGGAACTCAACGACGCCCTGGTGCAGTTCGTGTTCCGCAGGCACCGGCAGGCGATCCGGGCGCGGTCGGGGTGATGTCTCTCTCCCTCCCCATTTGCATAGGCTCTGCTCGCGATAACGCGCGATACGCGGTGCTCGCCAACATCCGGCTTCCCCCTCTTTATTAAAGGGGGGATAGGGGGAGTTTCCAAGGCTGGCGGGAACTCGACCCGAGTTGCATCCCCCTTGACCCCCTTTACAAAGGGTGAAGACAACCACGAACACCATGCCGGCGATTTGGGATAATGCCGGCCTTCCCCGAATCGCCCCGTCATGACCTTCCTCCCCGCTTTTCCGCCGACCGGCCAGCGCCGGCGGCTGGCCCTGCCGCCTGGTTCGGCGGACAGCCTTGTCCTCTCTGGATACACCCAGTCCTCCCGCCTGCTGATCCTCACCCAGACCGCCCAGGAAGCGGCGCGCCTGGCGGACGAGATCGCCTGGTTCGATCCCACCCTGTCGGTGCACCTGTTCCCGGACTGGGAGACCCTGCCCTATGACCCCATCTCGCCCCATCCGGACCTGGTGTCCGAGCGGCTTTCCGCTTTGTGGCTGGCTTCCCAAGGCAAGGTGGACGTGCTGGTGGCCCCCGCCGCGACCGCGGCCCAGCGCCTGTGCCCGCCCGCCTATCTCAACGCCCACGCCTTCCTGCTCAAGGAACAGGACAAGCTGGACGGCGAGAAGCTGCGCGCTCGCCTGGCCCAGGCCGGCTATCACGCCGTGAGCCAGGTGCTCACCCCCGGGGAGTTCGCGGTGCGCGGCGGCCTCATCGACCTCTTTCCCATGGGAGGGGAGCAAAAAGCGGCCCTGCCCTACCGCATCGACCTGTTCGACGATGAGATCGAATCCATCCGCACCTTCGACCCGGACACCCAGCGCACCCTCTACAAGGTTGCGGAAATCCGCCTGTTGCCGGCGCGGGAAGTGCCCCTGGACGAGGCCGGTGCCACCCATTTCCGCCAGAGCTTTCGGGAGCGTTTCGAGGGCGACCCCTCCAAGAGCCAGGTCTACAAAGACGTCTCCAACCGCTTCGCTCCCGGCGGCGTGGAGTACTACCTGCCCCTGTTCTTCGACGAAACCGCCACCCTGTTCGACTACCTGGCCGAGGACACGGCCCTGGTGCTGCACGGCGACATCCAGGCGGCAGTGGAGAACTTCTGGCGCGACACCCAGAGCCGCCACCGGCTCATGCAGGGCGACAAGGACCGGCCCCTGCTGGCGCCGGAGGAACTGTTCCTCATGCCTGACGGGTTCTTCGGGGCGTTGCGGCCGTATCGGCGGTTGGAACTCAGGCACCCCTCCCCCGCAAGCGGGGGAGGGGAAGGGGGAGAGGGGGAATTTGCCTATGCGGGTGAAAGCCTGCCCTCTCCCCAAACCCCTCCCCCGCCTGCGGGGGAGGGGCTTCTGTTCAAGGCGGCGCCGGCGGTGGAAGTCGAACGCAAGGCCGACAACCCCTACCATCGCCTGCAAGCCCACCTGACCGCCTTCTCCGGCGCCACCCTGCTGGTGGCGGAAAGCCTGGGCCGGCGGGAAACCCTGGCCAACGCGATGGCGGAATACGGGCTGAAGCCGGCGCTGGCGGAGGGCTGGATTTCACCCCCCTCCCCCCCCGGGGGAGGGGCGGGGGGAGAGGGAAGCGTTTCTGAGCTTTCCTCACCAGGCACAACCGCAGCGCCCTCTCCCCTGGCCCCTCCCCCGGGGGGGGAGGGGAAGTTCCTCCTCACCACCGGCCCACTGGCCGCCGGCTTCATCGATCTCGACACGAACCTCGCGGTCATCACTGAAACCGAGCTCTACGCCCGCAGTCCCGTCACCCGCCGGGCAAGGGAGGCCAAGCGCATCACCACCGCCGAGGGGCTGCTCAAGGACCTGTCCGAGCTCAAGGTGGGCGATCCGGTGGTCCACGCCCAGCACGGCATCGGCCGCTATCTTGGCCTCACCGGCATGGACCTGGGCAACGGCGAGGAAGAGTTCCTCACCCTGGAGTTCGCTGGCGGCGACAAGCTGTACGTGCCGGTCTCCCTGCTCCAGCTCATCTCCCGCTACCTGGGCGGCGATCCGGACTCCGCGCCCCTGCACAAGCTGGGCAGCGGCCAGTGGGAAAAGGCCAAGCGCCGCGCCATGGAGAAGGCCCGGGACACGGCGGCGGAACTGCTCAACCTGTATGCCATGCGGGCGGCGCGCCAGGGCCACGCCTTCCCCCTATCCGAACACGACCTGGACGCCTTCGCCGAGGGCTTCGGCTTCGAGGAGACGCCGGACCAGTTGGGCGCCATCCAGGCGGTGGTGGGCGACATGACCTCGGGCAAGCCCATGGACCGGCTGGTGTGCGGCGACGTGGGCTTCGGCAAGACCGAGGTGGCCCTGCGCGCCGCTTTCGTGGCGGTCTCCGGCGGCAAGCAAGTGGCGGTGCTGTGCCCCACCACCCTGCTGGCCGAGCAGCACTTCCAGACCTTCTCGGACCGCTTCGCCGACTTCCCGGTCCGGCTCGCCGAGCTGTCCCGCTTCCGTTCCCCCAAGGAGGTGGCCGCCGCCCTGGAAGGCTTGAAGGAAGGCCGCATCGACATCGTCATCGGCACCCACAAGCTGCTGTCCAAGGACATCCGGTTCAAGAACCTGGGCTTGACCATCATCGATGAGGAACACCGCTTCGGCGTCCGCCAGAAGGAGCGCATGAAGGAACTGCGGGCCGAGGTGGACGTGCTCACCCTCACCGCCACGCCCATCCCCCGCACCCTGGCCATGTCCCTGGAAGGCATCCGGGACTTCTCGGTGATCGCCACCGCGCCGCAGAAACGTCTGGCCATCAAGACCTTCGTGCAGCCCATCTCCGACGGCCTGATCCGGGAGGCCTGCCTGCGGGAGCTGAAGCGGGGCGGCCAGATCTACTTCCTGCACAACGAGGTGGAAACCATCCGCACCATGCACGAGAAGCTGGTGAAGCTGCTGCCCGAGGCGCGCATCGAGATCGCCCACGGCCAGATGCCGGAGCGGGAGCTGGAACACGTGATGCGCGACTTCACCCACCAGCGCTTCAACGTGCTGTTGTGCACCACCATCATCGAGACGGGCATCGACGTGCCCAGCGCCAACACCATCCTCATGAACCGGGCCGACAAGTTCGGCCTGGCCCAGTTGCACCAGTTGCGCGGCCGGGTCGGCCGTTCCCACCACCAGGCCTACGCCTACCTGCTCACCCCGCCCAACGGCGCCGGCGTGACTCCCGCCGCGGCCAAGCGGCTGGAGGCGATCCAGAGCATGGAAGACCTGGGCTCCGGTTTCTACCTGTCCATGCACGACCTGGAAATCCGGGGTGCCGGCGAGGTGCTGGGAGAGAACCAGAGCGGGGAAATGCAGGAGGTCGGATTCAATCTATTCAACGACATGCTGAATAGTGCGGTGAAATCACTCAAGGCCGGCAAGGAGCCGGACATGAACGCGCCCCTGTCCGTCACCGCCGAGATCAACCTCAACCTGCCCGCCCTGCTCCCCGACAGCTACTGCGGCGACATCCACGAGCGCCTTGTGCTCTACAAGCGACTGGCCAACTGCGAATCGGCGGAGGAACTGGACGAACTGAAGGAGGAACTCATCGACCGCTTCGGGCTCCTGCCCGAGGCCGGCGAGGTCCTGCTGGCGGTGCACCGTCTGCGCCTGGAAACCAGGCGCTACGGCATCGCCCGCCTTGACGTGGGTCCGGAAGTCGCCAGCATCCAGTTCATCCCCAATCCGCCGGTGGACCCCATGAAGCTCATCAAGCTGATCCAGACCAAGCGGGAATACAAGCTGGCGGGCCAGGACCGGCTGAAGATCGAGAAGACCGCGCCCAGCCTGGAGAAGCGCGTGGAACTGGTGCGCGGCTTCCTGCGGGAAATCACTTAAGGTTCAAAGACCTAGCAATCAACTCGGCAAATTGCGCATTGCAACAATCCGGCTATGCTGGATAGCAGTGCGCGGCCTGCGGGCTGCGGCCACCCGCAACCCTCCAGGTGATTGTCATGCTTCGCCGCCCCTCCCGATGGCTTGCCCTGCCGACGCTGCTAGTCGGCCTGTCTTTCTCCCCCGGCAACTTCGCCAGCACCGCCGACCACTCCAAGTTCAAGGAATTGCAGCAGCCCTTCGGCAGCGGCCCCGAGGTCACCAAGGCCTGTCTGACCTGCCACACCGAGGCGGCGAAGCAGATCCACAAGACCAAACACTGGACCTGGGAATTTCTCAGCCCCGAGCAAAAGCAGGTACTGGGCAAGAAGCACATCGTCAACAACTTCTGCATCTCGGCGCCAGCCAACTATGCCTACTGCACGTCCTGTCACGTGGGCTACGGATGGAAGGACAACAATTTCGACTTCACCTCCGAAACCAACGTGGATTGCCTGGTCTGCCACGACACCACCGGCAAATACAAGAAGCCCCCCGGCATGGCCGGCCACCCGGCCACCAAGGACATGGAATGGCCGCCCGGCTCGGGCAAGACCGTCAAGGCGGTCGACCTGTCCAAGGTGGCACAGAAGGTGGGCAGGACCAGCAGGGACACCTGCGGTGGCTGCCATTTCAATGCAGGCGGCGGCGACGCGGTCAAGCACGGTGACCTGGACAGCTCCCTTGAGGCACCGGAGAAACACCTGGACGTGCACATGGACGCCACCGGCGCCAATTTCACCTGCGCCACCTGCCACATGGGCAAGAACCACGACGTGGCCGGCAGCCGCTATGCGCCCACCGCCAAAGCCAAGGGCGGCGCATTGATGCGCGGCAAGGAGGAAGGCAGGAACCCTGCCACTTGCCAGGCCTGCCATGGCGATCGTCCCCACGCGAAAGCGGGTGACAAGCTCAACGACCATGCCCGAAAGGTGGCCTGCCAGACCTGCCACATCCCGGCCTATGCTCGGGGTGGCCTGGCCACCAAGATGACCTGGGACTGGTCAACCGCCGGCAAGATGGGGCCAGACGGCAAACCCATGACGAAGAAAGACGCCAAGGGCCACGTCACCTATGACTCGCGCAAGGGCGATTTCACCCTGGCCGAGAACGTGGTCCCCCAATACACCTGGTTCAACGGCCAGGTGAAATACACTCTGGTGGGCGACCCGGTGGACAAGAGTGTGGGCGTCACCCCCATCAACCGCTTCCTGGGCGGGCCGGATGACGGCCGGTCCATGATCTGGCCGGTGAAGGTGTTCCGTGGCGCCCAGCCCTACGACCCGGTCACCAAGTCCCTGGTCACGCCCCACACCGCCGGCCTGGACGACGCCGCCTTCTGGAAGACCTTCGACTGGGGCAAGGCCATCGCCGCCGGCATGGCCTCGGTGAACAAGCCCTTCTCCGGCAAGATCGATTTCGTGAAGACCGAGATGTCCTGGCCCATCACCCACATGGTGGCACCCAAGGAGAAGGCCCTGGACTGCAAGGATTGCCATCGGGACGGCGGGCGGTTGGCCGCCATCAAGGGCGTCTACCTGCCGGGACGCGACCGCAATGCCATGCTGGACGCCGCCGGCTTCGGCTTGGCCGGCCTGACGCTGCTGGGCGTGCTGGGCCACGGCGCCGTGCGCTTCGCCATGCGCGGCAAGGGAGCAAAGAAATGAGCGAGCGTATCTACATCTTCAAGCGCTTCGAGCGCTTCTGGCACTGGTCCCAGGCGGGGTTGATCCTCTTCATGCTGGTCACCGGCTTCGAGGTGCACGGCAGCTTCAGCCTGTTCGGCTTCAAGGCGGCCAGCCAGTACCACGTATACGCCGCCTGGACGCTGATCACTCTGTGGGTGTTCGCCATCTTCTGGCACTTCACCACCGGCGAGTGGAAGCAGTACATCCCCACCCTCGACAAGGTGGACGCCATGATCAAGTACTACCTGACCGGCATCTTCACCAACGCGCCCCACCCGGTACGGGTCACCGTGCTGAAGAAGCACAACCCCTTGCAGCGGCTGGCCTACCTGGGTGTGAAGCTGTTCATCAATCCGCTGATCTGGGCCAGCGGCCTGCTCTATCTTTACTACGCGGCCTGGCCGGACTGGGGTCTAGGCGGCATGCAGTTGAAATGGGTAGCGGAAATCCACACCGCCGCCGCCTTCCTGATGCTGGCCTTCCTCATCGCCCACCTCTACCTCATCACCACCGGCCACACCGTCACCGCACACCTGAAAGCCATGATCACCGGCTGGGAGGAAGTGGACTGAATCGGTTCCGATGAACAGCACGCCCTCTCCCCCAGCCCCTCCCCCGCATGCGTGGGAGGGGTGCGCGGCAGCGCGGGAGAGGGTGTTTTGGACCTGACCCATCGTTAATGACTCCAACGTCTGAGGAGACCCACCATGAAATCCAGAACCCTCATCCTGCCCGGCCTGCTGCTCGCCCTGGCGGCCCTGCCCTTCGCGAGCCAAGCTGATGGCGACTGGAAGCGCGGACGCATCTACTACCGCATGGTCTGCACCGCCTGCCACACGCAGCAGGGCGGCTCAATCGCGCCCAGCAAGTACACCAGGGCGGAATGGGCGACCTACCTCAAGGCCGACAAGCACGCCAAGGGCAAGGATTCATTGAAGCACTACCTGAGCAAGTCCTACCGCGACAGCATCAAGACTTCCAACAAGGCCGCCGAGAAATTCGCCGACCTGTCCGACAAGGAACTGATGGACGACTTGAAGGCCTTCGTCGAGTATGGCGCCAAGGACGGCGAGAAGCCCGCAAGTTGCAGCTGAGTTCCCATAGACAACCACGAGGAGAACGCCATGAAATCCCGCATCGCCCTAGCTCTCGCCCTCCTGGCGACCCTGGCGGGCCTGCCCGTCACCCTGCCCGCCCAGGCTGCGGAAAGCACCGTGGTACAGGCCAAGGAAGGCTGGTACCCCCACTTGGTGGATGAAGCCTTCGTCCGAAAGCACGCCGTGCTGCCCAAGCCCGACGGCGTGCTCATCATCGACTCCCGACCCACGGCACGCATGTATGACCCGGGCCACATTCCCACGGCGGTGAGCATCCCGGACACCCAGTTCGAGAATATGACCGACAGGCTTCCGGCGGACAAGGCCAGCCTGCTGGTGTTCTACTGCGGTGGCGTCGACTGCCCCCTCAGCCACAAATCCGCCTTCAAGGCCGAGAAGCTGGGCTACACCAACGTCAAGGTTTATGCAGAGGGTTATCCGGACTGGCTGAAGAAGGGCAACGTGGGCGCGGTGAGCGTAGCCTTCCTCAAGAAACAGATGGACGAGAAGGCGCCCATGCTCATCGTCGATTCCAGGCCCAAGGCGCGCAATTACGACAAGGGGCACATTCCCGGCGCCGTGAGCAACCCTGACAGCAGTTTCGACGCCGCCAAGTTGCCCGCCGACAAGGCCACCCCGCTCTATTTCTACTGCGGCGGCCTTGCCTGCCCGCTGAGCTCGAAGTCAGCCGAGAAAGCCGTGAAGCTGGGCTACACCAAGGTCCAGGTCGTCCCGGAGGGTTACCCGGCCTGGGAAAAGGCTTATGGCCCGGGGCCCGCCGGCGATGAATCCGGAGGCATGGCGAAGCCGCCGGCGATCGAGCAGGGCAAGGAAAGCGGGAGCATCACCGTTGCCTCCCTGGAGCGCATCCTCAAGGAAGCGCCGTCCAGCATCCATTTGGTCGACGTGCGCGATGCCCACGAGTTCGCCACCGGCACGTTCAAGGGCGCCGTGAACATTCCGATCAACAGCCTGGAAAAACAGATCAACAAGCTGCCCGCCGACAAGCCCATCGTCTTCTTCTGCGGCGCGGCCAGCCGCGGCGGAGAGGCGCATGACATGGCCAAGCTGCTGAAGCCGTCCCTGAAGACCTACTTCACCAACGCCGAGATCAAATGGACGAAGGACGGCAGTTACACGATGAAGGAACTCAAATAAGCGTCCTCGCGGGATTCCTCCGGCCGCGTTCCGGAGGAATCCCTTCAACAGGCGTCCGGATAAAGCCCTCCATTAGGGAGCAGAACACTCCGACGATGCCCCGTTCGGCCGAAAATCGCGTAACTTCCGCCCTTGGAAAGTTGCCGAGTTCTCCCTACCGGACTGGAGCATGAATATCCGATCCCTCCTATTGCTGTCCCTGGCCCTTGGCATCGCCGCCGGCGCCGCCTACAAGTTCGGCGGCGCGCCCAGGGAAGACAACACCGCCTCGAAGAAGCCGCCGCCGCCCACACCTGTCACCGTCGCCCAGGCCGTCGCCCGGGACATGCCGGTGGTGCTGGAAGTGGTGGGCCGGGGCGAGGCCTATGAAAGCGTGACCCTCAAGTCCCGGGTGGACGGCCAGGTGCTGGAGGTGCCCTTCAGCGAGGGTCAGCGCGTCGCCAAGGGTGACGTGCTGATCCGCCTGGATACGGCGGACTTCAAGGCCAAAGTAGCCCAGGCCGAGGCCAACCTGGCCCGGGACCAGGCCCTGCTGAAGAAGGCCAGGGCCGACGTGGAGCGCTACCAGGCCCTCAAGGCCCAGGGCTTCGTCTCCGAGGAGAAAGTGGCGGAGGTCCATGCCGCCGCGGAGGCCAACGCGGCCGTGGTGGAGGCGGACAAGGCCACCCTGGAACTGGCCCGCCTTCAACTGTCCTACGCCACCCTGCACGCCCCCTTCGCCGGAATGGTGGGAGACAAACGGGTGCATACCGGCGCGGCGGTGAAGGTCAACGACACCGAGCTGGTCACCGTGAACCGTGTCCAGCCGCTTTACGTCACTTTCGCCGTCGCGGAAAAGCACATCCCCGCCCTGCGCGCGGCCCTGGCGGCCAAGCGCCTGCGCGTGGAGGCCTTCGTTCCGGGCGATCACAAACAGCCCCGCACCGGCGTGATCCGCTTCGTCGACCCTGCGGTGGATGCCGCCACCGGCACCCTGCGGGTGAAGGCCGAGCTGACCAACACCGACGCGGCCCTGGCCCCGGGCCAATTCCTGGACGTGACCCTGGTGCTGGACACCCTGCGCGATGCCGTCACCGTGCCTGCAGAAGCCGTGCAGCAGGGCCCGGATGGCCCCTTCGTCTATGCCCTGAAGGGGGAGGAAGCCGGCATGCGCAAGGTGACGCTGGGACCGGTCCGTGAAGGCGTCGCTGTAATCGCCAAGGGGCTGGCGACGGGAGAAACCGTGGTGACGGACGGCCATTCCCGCCTGGTGCCGGGCGGCAAGGTGAAGATCAAGACGCCGGGCGAGAAGCCGGGCGGCGCTCCCACCGGCAAGCCCGCCAAGCAGGGCTGATCCGCCGCCATGCAGCTCCCCGAACTCTGCATCCGTCGGCCGGTGATGACCACGCTCTTGATGGCGGCCTTCGTCATCTTCGGGATCCTCGCCTACCGGTCCTTGCCGGTGTCCGAACTGCCCACCGTGGACTTTCCCACGATCTCGGTGACGGCCAACCTGCCCGGGGCTTCGCCGGAGACCATGGCAGCAACGGTGGCCACGCCGCTGGAGGCGCAGTTCTCCACCATCGCCGGCCTGGACAACATGAGTTCCACCAGCGCCCGGGGCGCCACTTCCATCACCCTGCAGTTCAGCCTGGACCGGGACATCGACGCCGCCGCCCAGGACGTGCAGGCGGCCATCTCGGCGGCCCTGCGCAAGTTGCCGCCGGAGATGCCGGCGCCGCCCTCCTACCGCAAGGTGAATCCGGCGGATTTTCCCATCTTCTACCTGGCCATGCTCTCCCCCACCCTGCCCCTCCAGGCCGTGGACGAGTTTGCCGAGAACCAGCTGGCCCAGCGCATCTCCACCATTCCCGGCGTCGCCCAGGTGCTGATCTACGGACCCCAGAAATATGCCGTGCGCATCCACGCGGACCCTCACAAGCTCGCCGCCCGTGGCATCGGTCTGGACGAACTGATGAAGGCGGTGAGCGCCGCCAACGTCAACCAGCCCATTGGCAACATGGACGGGGCGAAACAAAACTTTGCCTTGCGCGACAACGGCCAGCTGGACAACGCCGCGGCCTACCGTTCCCAGATCGTGGCCTGGCGCAATGGCGCCCCGGTGCGGCTGGAGGAAGTGGCTGCCGCCGTGGACAGCATCGAGGACAACAAGCGCGCCAACTGGATCGTGGACAAGGAAGGCCAGGCCCGCTCCATCATCCTGGCCATCCAGCGCCAGCCCGGCGCCAACACCATCGCCACGGTGGACGCCATCAAGGCCGTGCTGCCCGCCTTCCAGGAGAAATTGCCCGCCTCCATCCAGCTCAAGGTGTTCTACGACCGCAGCCTCTCCATCCACGATTCGGTCAGCGATGTCCAGTTCACACTGGTGCTGGCGGGCTTCCTGGTGATCCTGGTGATCCTGCTGTTCCTGCGCAACCTCTCGGCGACCCTGATCCCCGCCCTGGCGCTGCCCATCTCCGTCATCGGCACCTTCGCCGTCATGCACGCCTTCGGCTTCAGCCTGGACAACCTGTCCCTGCTGGCTTTGACCCTGTCGGTGGGCTTCGTGGTGGACGACGCCATCGTCATGCTGGAGAACATCGTGCGCCACATCGAGCGAGGCGAGAGGCCCTTCGACGCGGCCGTCCAGGGCGCCCGGGAAATCGGCTTCACCATTATCTCCATGACGCTTTCCCTGGTGGCGGTGTTCATCCCGGTCATGTTCATGGGCGGCATCATCGGCCGCCTGCTGCATGAATTGGCGGTGACCATCAGCGCCGCCATCCTGGTGTCCGGCTTCGTCTCCCTCACCCTCACCCCCATGCTCGCCAGCCGCTACCTGAAGGACGATCGGCGGGTGAAGCATCACCGGCTGTACTGGCTGTTCGAGCGGGGCTTCGACAAGTTGCTGGCGGGCTACCGGTCCAGTCTCAGTTGGTCCCTGGCCCACTCGCCGCTGGTGCTGGCCGTGTTCTTCGTCACCGTGGCGGCCAGCGTCTGGCTCTACCGGGACATCCCCAAGGACTTCCTGCCCAGCGGCGACTCCGGCCAGATCATCGCCTACACGGAAGGCGCCCCGGACGCCTCCTTCGAGAGCATGTGCGACCGGCAGCGGGCCGCGGCCGCCATCGCCGCGAAGAACCCCAACATCGAAACCTTTATTTCCGTGGTGGGCTCAGGCGGCTCCCGCATCACCCCCAATACCGGCATCATGCTGTTCAAGCTCAAGGCCACACACGGCGTGGAGAACCCCCGCACCTTGAGCCCCGACGAGCTCATCAAGGAACTGCGGCCCAAGCTCGGCTCGGTGCCCGGCATCAAGGTCTCCCTGCAGAACCCGCCCCCCATTCGCCTGGGCGGGCAGATCACCTCCGGCGCCTACCAGTACACCATGCAGGACACTGACCTGGAGGAATTGTACGAATGGACCGACAAGCTCCTGACCCGCATCCGCAAGCTGCCCGGCTTCGTCGACGTGAACAGCAACCTCAACAACAAGAGCCCGGTCATGGCCCTGGACGTGGACCGGGACAAACTGGCCGCCTTGGGCCTGGACTTCGGCCAGGTCGAGAACACCCTGCAAAGCGCTTTCAGCGCCCGACAGATCTCCACCATCTACGGCTCCACCAGCCAATACCAGGTCATCCTGGAACTGGCGCCGGAGTTCCAGGGCGATCCCAACATCCTGGCCCGCCTCCACGTCCGATCCAACAACGGCAGCCTGGTACCCCTCGACACCGTGGCCCGCATCAAGCGTGACAACCAGGCCCTCACGGTCAACCACCTGGGCCAACTGCCCTCGGTGACCATCAGCTTCAACCTGATGCCCGGCGTCTCCCTGGGCGAGGCGGTGGATCGCCTCAAGGTACTGGAGCAGGAGATGCGCATACCCGTCTCCCTGAACACCAGCCTGCAGGGCACCGCCCAGGCCTTCGCGGACGCCCAGAAGGGCCTGGGCCTGCTGCTGCTTGTGGCGGTGCTGGTGGTCTACATCGTGCTGGGCATCCTCTACGAGAGCTTCGTCCACCCGCTGACCATCCTTTCCGGCCTGCCCTCCGCCGGCCTGGGCGCCCTCCTCACCCTGTCCCTGTTCGACGTGACCCTGTCCTTGTACGCCTTCGTGGGCGTCATCATGCTCATCGGCATCGTCAAGAAGAACGCCATCATGATGATCGACTTCGCCCTGGAGCGGCAGCGCAAGGAAGGCATGGCGGCGGCGGAGGCCATCTTCCAGGCATGCCTGGTGCGCTTCCGGCCCATCATGATGACCACCCTGGCGGCGCTGGCCGGCACCCTGCCCATCGCCGTCGGCTGGGGCGCGGGTGCGGAGATCCGGCAACCCCTCGGTCTGGCAGTGGTGGGTGGCCTCGTGCTATCGCAATTCTTGACGCTTTTCCTGACGCCGGTGATTTATCTTTATCTTGATAAATTCAGCCCCATTCATCGGGGTAATCCTGCCGATTAATTCCCTACACGGAATTAGACAGTTCATGTTTCGCGCGGCCAAATCAAGCTGCCAGCGTTCGTATGCCATGAACTTCTAAAGATCATGTTTGTATTGCCGATAAACATTGGCTTTCTGTTGATTTCACGCCGGACATTCATCACGGAACGACGCCCGCCCTCATGCAAATCGGCTCCCTCGATATACACAAGCGATTGGCCACGGCGCGGCTGCCGGCATTACCCCAGGTATTGCTGGAATTGATGGAGCTGTGTGAACGGGATGATGTCGGCATGGCCGAGATCAGCGCGGTAGTGAACAAGGATGCAGGTGTCGCAGCGCGCATCGTAAGTATTGCCAATTCCCCCTATTACCGGCCAGGGCGCAGTCTGGACAGCATCAACCAATGCCTCGCCGTATTGGGCACCAGCACGGTACGCCAGTTGGCGCTCAACCAATCGGTCGTGGAATTGTTCGGCCGTTTCCAGAAAACCAAGGATTACGACCTGCGCTATTTCTGGTTCCATGGCCTGAGCGTGGCGGTGACGGCGCGCAAGCTCGCCGAGAAGCTCGGCTATGCCAATGTCGATGAGGCCTACCTGGCCGGATTGCTGCACGACGTGGGCCAGTTGGCTTTGTTGTCCACCGAGACGGACCGCTATGTATCCTTTTTCAGGAACTTCACCGGCGAACAGGAGCTCATGCGCCAGGAGCAGGCAGCCTTCGGCCTGACCCATGCGGAAGTGGGAGCCTGGCTGGCTGAACGCTGGAAACTGCACGCCATCCTCGTCGACAGCATTCTTTACCATCACGAGTCCCTGGAACGGGTGCGTGATGCACATCCCCTGGTGCAGATCGTCATGCTGGCCAATCTGTTCAACGCACAGCCGGAAGCCGAATTCAACGTTTCCGAGACGGATCTCGCCCATTGGCAGCTCGACATCCCCCAGGTGCTGGCCCTCCTGGAATCGGCGCAAGCGGGGGCGCGTGCCATCGCCGCAGAACTGGGCATTGAACTACCCCTCCAGCCCGACCCCCTGGCCGCACCCGACCCTGCCGCGGATTCAGCGCCGGCGGCGCTGGCCGAGGCTGTTTCCCAACGCATGGAAGGCATGCTGTCCCAGCCCGAGGCCCGCGAGCCCGATGCCTGTGACGACGCCATGCTGGATCTGCTTCGCGGTTCCACCATCCTGTTCGGCGCCCGCGGCAGCGCCCTGTTCCTGCCGCAGGGCGATACCCTGCGCTGGCAGCAAGTGGCAGGCAGCGACATCCGCAGCGAAGAAATCGACATCGCCTGCTCCAACACCCAGTCCCGCATCACGCTGGCCTACCAGGGCCGCATCGGGCTTGCTGGTCAATCAGGCCAGTTGGACAATCTGGCAGATGCGCAGGTATTGCGCCTCCTGGGCGGTGATCGCCTGCTCTGCCTGCCTCTGGTTTTCGAGGGCAAGCCCCTGGGCGCCCTGGCCGTGGCGGTCGACTTCGCCACGGTGGAGCATTTCGCCCGCAAGCAGGCCTTGCTGGTGGCTTTTGCCCGGGAAGCCGGCCGGCGCCTGGGCTTGGCGATGCGAGCGCGTGAGCAGATCGTGGCCGCCCGTCAGGATGCCGCGAAGCAGCAAGAGTTGCATGCCCGCAAGGTGGTGCATGAGGCTGGCAATCCCCTGGGGGTCATCCGCAATTATCTTTCCGTGCTTCGCCGGCAAATCGAGGGGCAGGAAAAAACCCAGAGCGACTTCGACCTGATCGAGGGTGAATTGCGCCGGGTAGGCCGCATCCTTCAACAGCTTCGCCATGTCCCTGACGTCGGCTCACCACAGGCCAAGTCGAGCAGCAAGGTGGATGTGAATGCCCTGCTGAGCGAGTCCGTGAAGTTCTGGCGACTTGGCAAGCAGGAATTGCAGGGGATCGAACTCAGCTTCACGCCAGCAGCGGACCTGATAGCGTGCAATACCGATGCGGATAAACTCAAACAGGTCCTGACCAACCTGGTCTTCAACGCTGCCGAGGCCTTATGCGGCAAGGGCCGCATTGCCCTGTCCACCGCCTGCTGGCGCGCCGGCCATGACCGAAGCACCCTTGAGATCAGTGTTGCCGACAATGGCCCTGGCCTGCCCGGGGAAGTGCTGGCGCACCTGTATCAGCCGCTGCAATCCACGAAGGGAGATGGACATGCCGGGCTGGGGTTGTCCATCGTCGCCTCCTTGGTAGAGGAACTGGGCGGTACGCTGCAATGCAATAGCGGCCCTTCCGGCACCCATTTCAAGATCCTGCTGCCGATGCACAGTCCGGCTTCCTGACATGATCCACTGGCCTACCGACGATCACGCTTCTCCGTCAGGGAGCCCGGAGAACCAGGGCAAGACCCAGGCTCGGCTGCTGATCATCGAGGATGACCCCGGCTTCGCCTCCAGTCTGCAACGTCTGCTGAGTCATGCCGGATATGTTGCGGATGTCACAGGTACCGGACTGGCGGGGTTGCAACGGTTGGAGGAGTCGCACCCTGACCTGGCCCTGTTGGACATCAATCTGCCGGACATGACCGGCCAAGAGGTGATCCGTGCTGCCCGGGAAAAGGGGCTTGATGTGCCGGTGATCGTGGTCAGCGGTGAAAGCGAGATCGACGCCGCCATCCTCGCCCTGCGCCTTGGCGCCCTGGATTTTGTGCGCAAGCCCATCGAGCCTGAAATCCTGCTCTACGCCGTGGCTCGCGCCCTCGCACAACGCTCCCTGGAGCGGGAACACAAGGCGGCCCGCAACCGCATCGATCGTTCGGAGCTACTGCACCGCTTCCTTGTGGACGCCTCGCCGGACATCATCTTCATCCTCGACGAAGCGGGCAAGGTTTCCTTTGTCAATCAACGACTTCGGGACTTGTTGGGCCTGGAGGAAAAACAGGTCGTCGGGCGGCATTTTTCTCGCCTCGTACATGACCATGACCAGAAGCGGGCACGCTATGCCTTCGGTGCCCGCAAGCTTGCGGAGACTGCGAAACACAGCATCGAATTGCGCTTGCGAAGCCTGTCCGATGTCGCCGGCTTCCGCCACTTCGAAATCAATCTGGCCGCAGTGGGCCTCCCCCCTGGCGGTGAGGCCGGGGTTGTCGCCGATCATGGCCATTACTATGGCGTGGCACGGGACATCACGGCTCGCCGGGAAGTGGAGGAATTGACGCTCTATCAGGCCAATCACGATGCCCTGACCGGCCTGCCGAACCGCAATCTTTTCCGCGACCATCTCAGCCTGGCGCTGATCCAGGCACGCCGCAACCAGGAGCGGGTGGCGGTGCTGTTCCTCAACCTGGACCGCTTCAAACACGTCAACGATCTGTTCGGACATGCCAAGGCCGACGAATTGCTCAGGCAGGTCGGTGAAAGGATCCAGCGCTGCCTGCGTGGCGGCGACACCCTCGCCCGCTTCGTCGGCGACGAATTCCTGCTCCTTAATGCTTCGATCAAGTCCGAGGAAGATGTGCTGGCCATGATCGAACGCATCAACAAGGAAGTGACGGAGCCCTTCAAGATCAGCGGCAAGAGTGTGCATCTCTCGGTCAGCGCTGGTATCGCGCTTTTCCCCGAACATGGGGAGACGGCGGACGCGCTGATCCGCCACGCCAACATCGCCCTCTACCATGGTCGGTTGTCAGGCAGTAACAGCCGCAGTTTCTTCATGCACGAGATGGGCGAGAGCGCGGACCAACGCCTGAGCCTGCAAAGCGACCTGCGCTATGCCATCCGCCACGACCAATTCGAGCTGTACTACCAACCTCAGGTAGACATCCGTGACCGCCGTGTGAAGGGTGTGGAAGCCCTGATTCGGTGGAACCATCCAGAAAGGGGGCTGTTGCCTCCGGGTGAATTCCTTCCGCTTGCCGAGGAAGCCGACCTGATCGGCGACTTGGGCGAGTGGGTGATCCGCACCGTGTGCAAGGCGATCCGCCAATGGGACACCCGGGGCGTCGCACCGCCGCGAGTGGCCATCAACATTTCCCCGCGCCACCTCGACGAGTCGGATTTCGTCGAACGCTTCGTTTCCCTGCTGCAAGAATACGAAGTGGACGTTTCGCGCATCGAGGTCGAGCTGACGGAAAATTTGTTCATCCGCGATCCGAACGCCGTTGCAAAAAAATTGCAGAGTTTGGCCGCTCACGGCGTGATGATCGCCATTGACGATTTCGGCACTCAATATTCTTCACTGAGCTACCTGCAGAAATTCCCCATCCATACCCTGAAGATCGACAAATCCTTCGTCTGGGAGATCGACCGGGAATACCGCCAGCACGCCATCATCAAGGCGATCATCTCGATCGCCCACGGCCTTGGACTGAACCTGATCGCGGAGGGTGTGGAAACCGACGAGCAGCTGAAGTTCCTGGAGATCCAGGGCTGCGACGAGATCCAGGGCTACCTGGTCAGCAAACCGCTGCGGAAAGAGGCGCTGGAAGCCCTGATGGTCCAGAGCATGGGGACCTGCCCCACGCCCTGAACCGGGAGCAGTTCACGCAGGCTTGCGCGCAGCCAGCCGCGTCCAGGTGGACACTACCGTGTCCGGATTGAGGGACATCGAATCGATACCTTGCTCCATCAGCCAGTCCGCCAGATCAGGGTGGTCCGAAGGGCCCTGGCCGCAGATGCCCACATACTTGCCGTTGCGCTTGCAGGCAGCTATGGCTTCCGATAGCAGCTTCTTCACCGCCGGGTTGCGCTCATCGAACGAGGCTGCCACCAGACTGGAGTCCCGGTCCACGCCCAAGGTGAGCTGGGTGAGGTCGTTGGAGCCGATGGAGAAGCCATCGAAGCGCTTGAGGAATTCATCGGCCAGAAGCACGTTGGCGGGAATCTCACACATCATCACGACCTTGAGGCCGTCCTTGCCGCGCTCCAGACCGTTCTCGGCCAGCACCGCTAGGGCGGCATCGGCGTCGAACAGGGTGCGCACGAACGGCAGCATGATCTCGACGTTGGTCAGGCCCATGTCGTCACGCACCCGGCTTATGGCCCTGCACTCCAGTTGGAAGGCGCGCCGGAACATGGGGCTGGCGTAGCGGCCGGCGCCGCGGAAGCCAAGCATCGGGTTCTCTTCCTCGGGCTCGTACTGCGGTCCGCCGATGAGGTTGGCATATTCGTTGGACTTGAAGTCTGACATGCGCACAATCACCCGCTTGGGCCAGAATGCGGCAGCGATGGTGCCGATACCTTCCGCCAGCTTCTCCACATAGAAGGTCACCGGGTCGCCATATCCGTGGATCTTGGTGTCTATGGCCGCTTTCACCTCCTCCGGCATCTTGCGGTATTCCAGGGCCGCATTGGGGTGGATGCCGATGGCATTGTTGATGATGAATTCCAGGCGTGCCAGGCCGACGCCTTCATGCGGCAGGGTGGCGAAGTGGAAAGCCTGTTCCGGGTTGCCGACGTTCATCATGATCTTCACCGGCAACTCGGGCATGGCCTGCATCACCAGTTCGGTCTTCTCGAACTTAAGCAGGCCCTCGTAGACATAGCCGTCCTCACCCTCGGCGCATGACACGGTAACTACCTGGCCGTCGGGCACGGTCTTGGTGGCGTTGCCAGCACCCACCACCGCCGGCACGCCCAGTTCACGGGCAACGATGGCGGCGTGGCAGGTTCGTCCTCCGCGGTCGGTAACGATGGCCGAGGCGCGCTTCATGACCGGTTCCCAGTCCGGGTCGGTCATTTCCGCAATGAGCACGTCACCGGGCTGTACGTTGTGCATCTGGTCGATGGATTTGATGACGCGGGCCGGGCCTTGGCCGATCTTGCTGCCGATGGCGCGGCCGACGGTGATGACCGGCCCTTTCTCCAGCATCTTGTAACGGGTCTGCACGTTGCCGGAACGCGATTTCACGGTTTCCGGCCGGGCTTGCAGGATGTAGAGCTTGCCGTCGAGTCCGTCACGGCCCCACTCGATGTCCATTGGCCGACCGTAGTGCGTCTCAATGATCATCGCGTAGTGGGTCAATTCCAGCAACTCGTCATCCTCAAGGGCAAAACGGTGGCGCAGGCCCATGGGCACATCTTCTACCAGGGTGGAACGCTCGGCTACGGATTCGCTGGCGAAGACCATGCGGGTGGCCTTCTCTCCCAGTTTCTTGCGCACCACCGCACGCTTGCCTTCGGCCACCTTGGGCTTGTGCACGTAATACTCGTCCGGGTTGACAGAGCCCTGTACCACGGTCTCGCCCAGGCCGTAGGCAGCATTGATGAACACCACGTCGCGGAAGCCGGATTCGGTATCAAGGGTGAACATGACGCCGGCCACGCCCAAGTCAGAGCGCACCATGCGCTGTATGCCGGCGGACAAGGCCACCACGGAATGCTCGAATCCGTTGTGCACGCGGTAGGCAATGGCGCGATCGTTGTACAGGGAGGCGAAACAGCGGCGCACGGCATCTATGAGGTTGTCGGCGCCCTGGATGTTGAGATAGGTCTCCTGCTGGCCTGCGAATGAGGCGTCGGGCAGGTCCTCGGCCGTGGCGGATGAACGCACCGCGAATTGCAGGTCTTCCTCGGCCTCGGCGCACATCAGACGGTGCTCGTGACGGATGCCCTGCTCCAGTCCGGGGGGTAGCGGCGCATCCATCATCCAGCCACGGATCTCACGGCCGGCCTCAGCCAGGGCCTGGGTATCGTCCACGTTCAGGGTCTGGAGCTTGGCTGCAATCCGATCGGTAAGTCCGTTGACGGCTAAAAATTCGCGGAAAGCATCCGCTGTGGTTGCGAATCCGCCGGGAACGCGGACACCTTTGTCGGTCAGGTTATGGATCATCTCCCCCAACGAGGAGTTCTTGCCACCTACCTTGTCCACATCGTGCATGGACAGTGTTTCAAAGCGCGCGATATAGTCCATTTCATTCCTCGAAATATTGACTGAAGCGCCGCTTCCTTCCCCCAATGACACCCGCGCGTCCGGTCTTCTTCATCTCCGACCACACCGGCATCACCGCCGAGATCATCGGCAAGAGTCTCCTCTCGCAATTTCCCGACGAAGCGTTCGCGCCAGTGAGTTTACCCTTCGTTGACTCGCTGGAAAAAGCAAATTTTGCAGCGCAGCAAGTTCGTGACACCCTGAAGACATCGACGATTCGGCCCTTCGTGTTCTCCACCCTGACCGATCCCGGCGCGCGTGCCGCCCTGGATGGCTGTGGTGGCTTGGTGATGGACATCTATGGGCATTTTCTGGGGATGATGGTGGGCGAGATCGGTTATCCACCGGAGCCCCTGCGCGGACGATTCCACGGAATGGAAGATCCGAATTCCTATCGCTCACGCATCGATGCGGTTAATTTCGCCCTGGCGGCCGACGACGGCCTGGGACTGGAAAAATACGAAAGGGCGGACCTGATCCTGGTGGGTGTCTCACGCAGCGGCAAGACACCCACCTCGCTTTACATGGCAATGCAGTATGGGCTGTGCGTGGCCAATTACCCCTTGACCCCGGAGAATTTCGAGCAGCCTGGACTTCCGAAAATTCTCCAGCCCTTCCGAGCCAAGCTGCGAGGCCTGACCCTGTCCCCTGAGCGTTTGTCGCAGATTCGCTCCGAGCGCCGCCCCAACAGCAAGTATGCCTCTCTGGAGACCTGCAAGCAGGAACTCAAGCAGGCGGCGCTTCTTATGCGAAGTGAGGATATTCCCGTCGTCGACTCCTCCCACCGCTCGGTGGAGGAAATCTCGGCCATCATCAAGCATTCCCTGCCAGGTGGACTGCCACGGGTGCTTTAATCACCCTGCCTGGTTCTGGCGCACGCGTTCGAACAGGCAAACCGCCGCGGCGGTGGCGACGTTGAGGCTCTCGATGCCGCCCGGCATGGGAATGGAGAACGGCCGACATACCGCCCTGAGGGTTTCTGACAAACCGGCGCCTTCATTGCCGAAGGCGAATCCCGCGCGTCCCTGTAGATCGAGCTTGTAAAGCGAGTCCTCAGCACCCAGCACGGCAGCATGGACGGGCCCCTGGAAGGTGCGGGCCACTTCCGGTAGTTCCTCACCTTCATGAATGTTCAAGCGGAAATGGGCGCCCTGACTGCCGCGCAGGCACTTGGGTGACCAGGCTTCGGCACAGCCCTTGGAAAGATATGCCACCTCCACCCCCGCTGCGGCAGCAACCCGGAACAATGCGCCAAGATTGCCTGGATCCTGAATGCTTTCCAGCAGCATTATCCAGTCAGCTGGACGTGGCACCGGCTTGGGGCATGATATGACCGAGAGCAGCCCCGTCGGCGAATCGACAGGGGAAAGCGCAGCAAACAAGCGCTCCGTCAACGCCAGCGCAGGAACTCCGGGAAGCCGTTGTTGCCAGTCAGCCAAGGGCCCTTCCGCGGCGCTATGCGAATACACAAGGCGTTCTACACTGATGCCACCCTGCAGGGCAGACTCCAACAGATGGGGACCGTCAAGCAGGGTTTTTCCGTACTCGCGGCGGGCCCGTCTGTCCTTGGACAAGGCCAGCAACTCCTGAAAAATGCGATTTTCCCGGGATGAAAGCGTATTCAACGACAAGCCCCAGGAGCGCCGTCTTCGCAGCTTCGGCCATCTGTCCAGACCGCCTTGCCGAGGCGGGCTGAGTCGATGCGCACTCCGGTAATGTTCGCCCCGGCAAGTACTGCAAAACGCAGATCGGCGCCAGTGAGATCCGCCCCGGAAAGATCAGCCCCCGTGAGGTCGACGCCCACAAGAATCGAACCGCTCAGTTGGGCATTGCGCAGGCTGGCACCACGCAACATGGCATAGGTCAGATCGGCGCCAGAAAGACGTGCTTCATCCAGCCTGACCCGCTCCAACCGGGCGTTATGGGCGCGCATGCCTGGAAGATGTAGTCCCCGCTTGTCGCAGGAGGTCCAGTTCATGCCATCGCCGGGCAGGGACGCGCAATCTGCAACAAGGGCAATCTTCGCCTGAATGGGTTTCTCTCTCTGTCCCCACAATATGGCCACCCCCACCGATAACACCATGAGAGTGGCAAGCAACGCCGCCAGAGGTGAGGTTCTTTTATGTTTTTCCTCTCGCAGCAAGGCTTCGGTTGCGGCATGGTCAGTGGAGATCGCCTGGCGAGCCCGTGCATCTCGCTCGAGGTCATGCTGCACAGCTGATTCCGTCAGGTGAGGTTCGCGCAGCCAACGTTGTCGCGCGCGCTGCCGTTCCTCACGCCAGCCACGTGCTTCCGAATCTGGAGCGGCGTCAGGCAGGTCGGGGGGGGCGCAGTTAAACTGGCCGCTTTCCGCGATCGTCAACCAGTCAGACTCATTCAGGCTGACTTCCCATTCAGGGGTGACATCCCCTTCCGCGAGGGCGGTATCGATCTGTGGAACCGGGAAAGGGCCGTAGACTTTCCCTTGATGCCTGAGATACCAAAGTGGTTGCGTCATACACGCCTCGGTCCGAACGCCGTCACGATTGTCACCACTACGACCGCAAAAAAAAAGCCCGGTCGGGTGACCGGGCTAAATCCACCAAAGAAGGAGGATGGAGGAGACAACACTGATAACACTCAGGGAGTAAGTGTTGGCATCAGTGTCATAAGAATTGTCTAATATAGTTATTTGCCATTCAATGAAACCGGCTCGACACACACAATAAATTGGCGAATTCAGAGGATATGTTGTTTACGTACTACACCGGGTTGGCTACCCTGTTGGAAAAGTGCGGACCCCTACATGCCATCCGATCTGATCACCGCTTTCAACGAATATTTCGAGTTGATCCACGCGGATACCGACACCTTGCGCATGCAGGTATATCAGCTGCGCTATCAGGTCTATGTCCTGGAGACCGGTTTTGAGAACGAGGCGGATTGCCTCAGCGGCTATGACGAGTCTGGTCGGCCTATCCATTGGGAAATGGATGAATATGACGACCGCTCCGACCATTATCTGCTTCGTCACCGCCGCACCGGTGTCTACGCCGCGACGGCGCGCCTCATCCTGCCGGACAGTGATGATCTCCAGGCCAACTATCCGATCGAGCAACACTGCCATTTGAATGAACGTGTCAGCGCCCCGGCCTTGCGAAGCCTACTTGGAGAAGTCTCGCGCTTCGCGGTTTCCAAGACCTTCAAGCGTCGCCTTGGCGAATCCGGCACCTTGGCGGGCATCTCCCCCAACGTTGACATGTACTTCGAGGAAGATGAACGCCGAGTCCTGCCGCATATCTCCCTCGGCCTGTTTGCGGCTGTGATGCGGATGATGCACGGCCATGGCATCACCCATTTCTATGCTGTCATGGAGCCCGCATTGTTGCGCCTGCTTTCCAGGTTCGGCATCGTATTCCACCGTATTGGCCCGGACGTCGATTACCACGGCATCCGTGTCCCATGCCTGAGCAACCTCGATGAAGTGTTGCCCAGCATCAAACAAACGGCCCCGGCGGTATGGGATCTGATTACCAACCGTGGGGAACTGGCCAGAAAAGCAGCCTGATGCCCATCGATCTCCCGCCAGCCCACCAGGGCTGGTTCTTTTTCTTCCCCTGACTGACGTTCCCTACCATGAACAACATTCCCCTTTCCCAACTTAGAACCCTGGCCATGGTCGGCCATGGAGGTTCCGGCAAGACCACCCTGATCGAAGCGATGCTGGCGGCAACGGGCGCTATTTCCTCGGCCGGCGCCGTCGAACGCGGCAGCACCGTGTGCGATTACGACCCACTGGAGAAAGCGCACCTGCACTCCATCAAGCTGGCCGTCGCCCACCTGAAGCATCAAGACACCCTGATCCACGTGCTCGACACCCCAGGTTATCCGGATTACATGGGCCAAGCCCTATGTGCGCTGGATGCCGCCGACACGGCGGTCGTAGTGCTTGATGCAAAGAAGGGCATTGAGCTTACGGCCCACCGCATGATGCATTGGGCACAAACCCGCAAGCTGTGCCGGATGATCGTGGTCAACAAAATAGATATCCCGGAGGCTGATCTGCCCACCCTCCTCGCAGACATCCAATCCACATTTGGCCGGGAGTGCCTGCCCATCAATCTCCCGACCGGCGGCGGCAGCCGGGTCACCGACTGTTTCTTCAACCCGTCCGGTGACGCCGACTTCTCCAGCGTCGAGGCGGCCCATCGCGCCTTGGTCGACCAGGTCGTGGAAGTGGACGAGGAGTTGATGGGCATCTATCTGGAGCAGGGTGAAGTCGCTCCCGAACAATTGCACGCCCCCTTCGAGAAAGCCCTGCGTGACGGCCATCTGGTTCCGGTCTGCTTCGTCTCCGCACAAAGCGGTGCAGGCCTGAAAGAACTGTTGGACGTCATGGTCAAGCTGCTGCCCAACCCCAGCGAGGCGAATGCCCCCGAGTTCCTATTGGGCGAAGGAGAATCGGCCCAGCCCATGGTCGCCGAATCCGATCCGAGCAAGCACGTTCTCGCCCACGTCTTCAAAGTAGAGGTCGACCCCTACGTCGGCCGCATTTCCGCCTTCCGCGTGCACCAGGGCACGGTGACCGAGAACGCCCAGCTTTACATCGGAGAACTGCGCAAGCCCTTCAAGGTGGCCCATCTGTTCCGCCTCCAGGGCAAGACGCTGGTGCCGGTCGAAGCCTGCGGCCCAGGTGACATCTGCGCCGTCACCAAAGTGGATGACATCACTTTCGACTCCGTCCTCCACGACGCGCCAGAAGACGACCACATCCACATGAAGCCCCTGGACTTCCCCCATGCAGTATTCGGCTTGGCGGTGCGGCCCAAGAAACAGTCCGACGCCGACAAGCTTGCCGACATCCTGCACCGCCTGGTCGCGGAGGACCCGGCCCTGCACGTTGACCACGATCCCAACACCCACGAGGCGGTCATCCGTGGATTGGGTGAAACACATCTGGGCAGCGTGCTGGAGAAGATGCGCGAGCAATTCCGCCTGGATGTGGACACGCACCCGCCCACGATCGCCTACAAGGAAACCATCACCCTGCCAGCTGAAGGCCATCACCGGCACAAGAAGCAGACCGGTGGCGCTGGCCAGTTCGGCGAGGTCTTCCTCAAGATCGAGCCCATGGAGCGGGGTGCGGGCTTCCAGTTTGTAGACGCGGTAAAGGGTGGTGTCATCCCCGGCACTTTCATCCCGGCAGTGGAAAAAGGCGTGCGCCAGGCCATGGCCCTGGGTGCCGTGGCCGGCTTCCCCCTGGAGGACGTGAAGGTCACCGTCTACGACGGTAAAACCCATCCGGTGGACGGCAAGGAGATCGCCTTCGTCACCGCCGGTAAGAAAGCCTTCCTGGAGGCTGCCGCCAAGGCCCGGCCCATCGTCCTGGAGCCCATCGTCAACATCGAGCTGACCACCCCGGAGAATGCCGTGGGCGATGTCAGCGGCGACCTCTCCTCCCGCCGGGGCCAGATCACCGGCCATCAGACCGGCCGGGGCGGCATGATCACCGTGGTGGGTCACGCGCCCCTGGCGGAACTGGACAGCTTCCAGTCCCGGGTCAAGTCCCTAACCGGCGGCCAGGGTTCCTACACCCTTGAATTCAGCCACTATGAGCAGGTGCCGCCCCAGGTGCAACAGCAGCTGGCGGCCCAGTTCAAGCCGCTCCAGGAAGAAGACTGATCCGCGAAAGAAAAAAGGCCTGACCGTTGTGGTCAGGCCTTTTTCATTGGCGCGGCAGGCTTATTCCCACTCGATGGTGCCCGGCGGCTTGCCGGTGATGTCGTAGGTCACCCGGTTGATGCCGCGAATTTCGTTGATGATGCGGTTGGAAACCTTGGCCAGCAGGGTATAGGGCAGTTCCGCCCAGTGGGCGGTCATGAAGTCCTGGGTCTGCACGGCGCGCAGGGCCACCACGTAGTCGTAGGTGCGGCCATCCCCCATCACCCCCACCGCCTTCACCGGCAGGAACACGGCAAAGGCCTGGGAGGTCTTGTCGTACCAGCCGGCGGCCCGCAGTTCCTCGATGAAAATGTGGTCCGCCAGGCGTAGCAGGTCGGCGTATTCCTTCTTCACCTCGCCCAGGATGCGCACCCCCAGGCCAGGGCCGGGGAAGGGGTGGCGGTAGACCATGTCGTGGGGCAGCCCCAAGGCCACGCCCAATTCCCGAACCTCGTCCTTGAACAGTTCGCGTAGCGGCTCCAGAAGCTTGAGATGCATGTCCTCCGGCAGGCCGCCCACGTTGTGGTGGGACTTGATGGCGTGGGCCTTCTTGGTCTTGGCGCCGGCGGACTCGATGACGTCCGGGTAGATGGTGCCCTGGGCCAGCCACTTGGCGTTCTTGAGCTTGGCGGATTCGGCCTGGAACACGGCCACGAACTCGCCACCGATGATCTTGCGCTTTTTCTCCGGGTCGCTCACGCCCGCCAGCTTGGACATGAACTGCTCGGTGGCGTCCACATGGATGACCTTGACGCCCAGGTTCTTGGCGAAGGTCTCCATGACCTGCTGGGCTTCGTTCAGACGCAGCAGGCCGGTGTCCACGAACACGCAGGTGAGCTGGTCGCCGATGGCCCTATGGATCAGGGCCGCCGCCACGGAGGAATCGACACCGCCGGAAAGGCCCAGGATGACTTCATCCGACCCCACCTCGGAGCGGATCTTGCCGATGGCCTCCTCGATGTAGTCCGGCATGTTCCAGTCGGTGCCGCAACCGCAGATGTCGTGGACAAAGCGGGACAGGATGGCCTTGCCCTGGAGGGTGTGGGTCACTTCCGGGTGGAACTGGAGGGCGTAGAAATTGCGGGGGACGTCCGCCATGCCGGCGATGGGCGTGGAGGCGTTCTCGCAGATGACCTTGAAGCCCGGGGGCATCTCGGTGACCTTGTCACCGTGGCTCATCCACACGTCCAGCCAGGCCGCTCCCGAGTCTTCCACCCGATCCTGGATGTCCCGCAGCAAGGGGGTGTGGCCGTGGGCGCGGATTTCTGCATAACCGAATTCCCGCTTGGCCGAGTTTTCCACCTTGCCGCCCAGCTGGGCCGCCATGGTCTGCATCCCGTAGCAGATGCCCAGCACCGGCACGCCGGCGCTCCACACCGCGTCGGGAGCGCGCGGCGTCTCGTCCTCGTACACGGAAGCGGGACCGCCCGAGAGGATGATCCCGGCCGGATTGAAGTCCCGGATGAAGGCGTCGGAAACGTCGTGGGGATGCAGTTCGCAGTAGACGTTGTGCTCTCGCACCCGGCGGGCGATGAGCTGGGTGTACTGGGATCCGAAGTCGAGGATGAGGATTTTCTGGTGCATGGCGGCAGCTCAAAGAAAAAAGGAGGGCCTGGCCCTCCTTTTCGATGCAACGATCAAACGTGGTAGTTCGGCGCTTCCTTGGTGATCTGCACGTCGTGCACGTGGGACTCCTTGATGCCAGCGGAAGTGATTTCCACGAAACAGGCATTTGCATGGAAGTGCTCGATGCTGGCGGAACCCAGGTAACCCATGGAAGAGCGCAGGCCGCCCATCAACTGGTGTAGTACGGCGAGCGCGCTGCCCTTGTAGGGAACGCGGCCTTCGATGCCTTCCGGTACCAGCTTGTCGGCGTTGGCCTCGTTGTCCTGGAAGTAGCGGTCCTTGGAACCCTTCTGCATGGCGCCCAGGGAACCCATGCCCCGATAGGACTTGAAGGAACGGCCCTGGTACAACTCGATCTCGCCCGGCGCCTCGTCGGTGCCTGCCAGCAGGCCGCCCAGCATGACGGTATGGGCGCCCGCTGCGATGGCCTTGGCGATGTCGCCGGAATAGCGGATGCCGCCATCGGCGATCAGGGGCACGCCGCTGCCTTCCAGGGCGGCGGCCACGTTCTGCACTGCAGTGATCTGGGGCACGCCGACACCGGCGACGATGCGGGTGGTGCAGATGGAGCCGGGGCCGATACCTACTTTGACGCAGTCGGCGCCGTGGTCCACCAGGGCCCGGGCGGCGTCAGCGGTGGCGATGTTGCCGCCGATGACCTGCACTTGGGGATATTTCTGCTTGACCCACTCGACGCGCTTCAGCACGCCATTGGAATGGCCGTGGGCGGTATCGACGACGATGACATCGACGCCCGCCTCCACCAGGGCGGCAACCCGCTCCTCGGTGTCGCCGCCGACGCCCACTGCGGCGCCGGCCCGCAGGCGGCCCTGTTCATCCTTACAGGCGTTGGGATAGGTGCTGGACTTGTCGATGTCCTTCACGGTCACCAGGCCCCGTAGTTCGAAGGCGTCGTTCACAACCAGCACCCGCTCCAGTCGATGCCTGTGCATCAGTTGCATGGCTTCTTCCCGGCTGGCGCCTTCCTTCACGGTCACCAGGCGCTCCCTGGGTGTCATGATGTTGGCCACGGACTGGTCCAGGTTGGTCTCGAAGCGCAGATCCCGGTTGGTGACGATTCCCACCACCTTGCCCGCCTCGTCCACCACCGGCAGGCCGGAAATCTTGCGCTGGCGGGTGATCTCCAGCACGTCGCGCACGGTCATGGCCGGGGAAACGGTCACCGGGTCCTTCACCACGCCGGCCTCGTGCCGTTTCACCCGGGCCACTCGGGACGCCTGCTGGGCGATGTCGAAATTCTTGTGGATGATGCCCAGACCACCCTCTTGGGCCAGGGCAATGGCCATGCGCGCTTCCGTGACCGTGTCCATGGCGGCGGACAGGACCGGCATGTTCAGCCGGATCTTGCGGGTCAACTGGGTCGCCAGGGTAACGTCGCGGGGCAGGATTTCGGAGAAGGCGGGGACGAGCAGGACATCGTCGAAGGTGAGGGCTTTCTGGAGGATACGCATACGGAACCTTTACGCGCAAAACCGCATTATACCGGCGGGACGGGTCTCTCCCAAGCCAGGGTTGGAATGAACGTATCCAGGACAGGAATGCGATTGACGGGAGTTAGATCTGGGAATTATGGTCTTTCCACCTGTGTAACCGGCCCATTTGATCCCCAGGTGGATATGAATTCCTTGTTGCGATTGAAAAATACGGCTGTTTTGGCGTCGTTGACATTCACCCTGGCCGCGTGCGGCCAAGCACCCGTTAAGTTATTCGACATGCCGAAGGAAACCTCCATGCCCTCGATCACTGAGGCAGCTCGCGATGCCCTCGTCCAGGCCGAAGCCGATGTCGAAGCCGCGAGAGCGCGTTTCGGACTCTGGACCACCGCCGAAACCGCCTTGAAGGTCGCCAGGGATGCGGCGAAAGAAGGAAACAGCGAACTAGTCGCCAAACAGGCGGCGTTCGCTTCTGAGCAGGCCAGGGCTGGGATCGTCCAGCTAGCCTACCCGACCACCGAACCTCAGTAAGCGGGACGGAATCTCAATCCGTTCCCGCTGCTTCCCCACCGCCCTTCTTCATGACCTTGCCCTCTGCGGCACGCTGGCGTCGGACCTCCTTCGGGTCGGCGATAAGCGGCCGGTAGATTTCCACCCGGTCTCGGTCGCGCAGGAGGGCATCCGCCTTGGCAAGCTTGTTCCATATGCCCAACTTGTTCTTGTCGAGGTCGATTTCCGGGAATGTATCCCGTAGGCCTGACATCTCGATGGCCTCGCGCACGCTGGCACCCTCTCGCACGCTGACCCGCACGACCTTCTGCTGACCCGGACAGGCATAGACGACATCCACGTGAATCTGGGTACTCATGGTTGATCCATTCATCGCTCGCCATAGATTTGTTCGGCCCGGCGCACGAAGGCATCCACCAGACTGTTGGTGACCATGCCGAACACCGGCCCCAGAACTTTCTCCAGCAGGTTGCTGGAAAATTCGTAATGCAAGGCGAATTCGATTTTGCAGGCCGTCGCCGCCAGTTCCCTGAAGCGCCAGTAGCCCTCCAGCTTGCGGAAAGGCCCGCTCTTGAGGCGGATGCTCATTTCATCGGGAAAATGTTTGCTGTTGCGCGTACTGAAATGCTGTTTCACCTGAAGGTAATGGATGTGGATGGTGGCCTCGGTGATTTCCTCGTCCCGCATGTGCAGTTCCGTGCCGCCACACCAGGGAAGAAACTGGGGGTAGCTTTCGACGCCATCCACCAGAACAAACATCTCCGCCGCCGAATAGGGCACCAGGACTGATTTTACGACTTCGGCCATGGACGACAGCGGGCAGGGAATGGGGGCCTGTTAACATATCACGAAACCACGCGCCCCTCCGGCCCCTTCCCATGAGCATCATCGACAACAAGAAAGCCTTTCACGACTATTTCATCGAGGAACGCTACGAAGCCGGCCTGGTCCTGGAAGGCTGGGAGGTCAAGGCCATCCGCGCCGGACGCGTGCAGCTCAAAGAAGCCTACGTGGTGCTAAAGCAGGAGGAAGTCTGGCTCATCGGTTGCCATATCAGCCCCCTGCCAACCGCCTCCACCCACATCAAGCCGGACCCCACCCGTTCCCGGAAGCTGCTGCTGCACGCCAACGAGATCCGCAAGCTGATCGGCAAGGTCCAGCAGGCTGGCTTCACCCTCGTTCCCCTCAACCTGCATTACGCGAAGGGTCGGATCAAGCTGGAGATCGGCCTGGCCAAGGGCAAGAAACTGCATGACAAGCGGGCATCCGAGAAGGAACGTGAATGGGCACGGGACAAGGCCCGCCTCATGCGGGACAAGCATGCATGAGTAGTCCGGAACCCCCACTCACGCAGCGCCGGGAGGGCATCGTCGGGGTGGTGGAAGCCCTCGCCTTCGATGCCATCATCGACGCCCGGTCCCCCGCCGAATTCGCCGAGGACCACCTGCCCGGCGCCATCAACCTACCGGTGCTGGATGACGATGAGCGGGCACGCATCGGCACCCTGCACAAGCAGGTCTCCGCCTTCGAGGCGAAGAAAGCCGGTGCCGCCCTGGTATCCCGCAACATCGCACGACACCTGGAACAGGCTCTGGCCGACAAGCCACGCAACTACCGCCCCCTGGTCTACTGCTGGCGCGGCGGCAACCGCAGCGGTGCCTTCACCACCGTGCTGCGCGCCATCGGCTGGGGCGCCTGCCAGATGGAAGGCGGCTATAAGGCCTTCCGCCGCCACGTCATCGGAGAACTGGCAGTCCTGGCGGAGCGCTTTGATTTCCATGTGATTTGCGGTCCCACGGGCGTCGGCAAGAGCCGTTTCCTCAAGGCTCTGGGGCAATGCGGCGCCCAGGTACTGGACCTGGAGGAGTTGGCCGCCCACATGGGTTCCGTGCTCGGGGCCTATCCCGATCGTCCCCAACCGGCCCAGAAGCTCTTCGAAACCCGAGTCTGGCATACCCTGCGCGGTTTCGATCCAGGGAAGCCCGTATTCGTCGAGTCGGAAAGCAGGAAGATCGGCAACCTGCACACGCCGGAGCACCTTCTGGCCCACATGCGGGCGGCACAATGTGTCAACCTGAGTGCGGACATCCCCGTCCGTGTCGCCCTGCTGAAGCAGGAATACGCCCATTTCCTGGCCGATGCGGAAACCCTCAACCGTCAACTGGATTGCCTGGCTCCCCTTCTCGGCCGGGAGCGGGTCGATGCCTGGAAGCAGCAAGCCCTCGCCGGCCGCTGGGATGAACTGGTGGGCGACCTGCTCGTTCACCATTACGACCCGGCCTATGGCCGCTCCCTGGACAGGAACTATTCCCGGGCCGAATCCGGACCCGTCCTGCAGCTTGCCGCGCCCGATCCGGAATCCGTACTGGACCTGGCCAAGCGTTTTCTTTCCGGCCACGCTTGACGGCAGACAACCCCCTGCTAGCCTGAAATCGTTACTTCAGGTAACGCGAGCATCGCTCGGAAATGATGGTTTTCCCAATCAATACATCCGGTTAACTCATTGTGGGGGATCGTTATGTCTATTACATGGATCATGGTCGCCAACGCTAGCCAAGCCAAGCTCTTCTCCAACGACGGTCCTAAACGGGGTCTCAAGCTGATCAAGGAATTGTTGCACCCGGAAAGCCGCGAGAAGACTTCCAACTTGGTCAGCGATCGCTCCGGCGCGTATGGCGGACCAGGCCATGGAGCGGTCGGCCAGCCGGCCGACCCCAAACACCACGAGGCCGAGCGCTTCGCCCAGGAACTCTCGCGGGAACTGGAAGAAGGCCGCGTCAACAATGCCTATGACAGGCTTATCCTCGTGGCTTCGGCCCCCTTCATGGGGCTCGTCAACAACCACCTGCCCGGGCAGGTCAGGAGCAAGCTATCGGAAAGCATCGACAAGGATTACACCCGTCTTCCCGTGAAGGATCTGGCGGGTCATCTGGAAGGCTACGTATTCCTGTAGCGATCAGAGCAAGGGCCAGCGGCCCAAGCGCCCATAGCACGCGCCTTCCGCGTGCAAGCTGGATTTGACCAGCACAAAGTCCCGCGCCGACCAGCGTACCGGTTCCCGCGCGGGATTTTCTTTTCCATTAGTCACGAAACGGGTGCAGTCCGCCTTGCGCACCAAGGTGATATGCGGCGAAAAGGGGCGGACGTCGAAGGCAATCTCCGCCGACTTCAGGTTTGCTGACAGTTGCCCGACCAGATCGATCAAAGCGACGGGTGGATGGCTGGCGCCCAGATGGGCGATACGGTTGTGTCGCCAGCAAGCCTCTTGATCGAACAGTATCTCGAAGGGCAGGCATTTCACCCCCGCCGCCGCTCCGGCTAAATCCTCTAGGCGGCTGTTCGCCACTTCCCCGACGAACACCAGGGTGAGGTGGAGGGTTTCCGGCCGGGTCGGCCTGCCGCCCACCAGGCGATGCAGGCGCATGGATTCGGCATGCAGACGGGTTCTAAGGGCGGGCTCCGGCCACAGGGCGAAGAACACCCGGGATTTCCCTGCACCCCCGGTCATCGCGCCATGATCAGGCATACCGCCTCGGCCGCGATGCCCTCCTGCCGCCCGGTGAAACCCAGTTTTTCGGTGGTGGTGGCCTTCACGTTCAGATTTCCCTCGGCGATGCCGAGATCGCCGGCCAGATTCATGCGCATGGCAGGAATGTGCGGAGCCATCCTGGGCGCCTGGGCGATGATGGTGGCATCCACGTTGCCCACCCACCAGCCATGCGTGTTCAGCAGACCCGCCACATGGCGCAGCAGTTCGCGACTGTCGATCCCCTTGTAGCGCGCATCGCTGTCGGGAAAGTGCCGGCCGATGTCGCCCAGGCCGGCTGCGCCCAGCAAGGCGTCACAAATTGCGTGGATGAGCACGTCGGCATCGGAATGGCCGAGCAGGCCCCGGTCATGCGGGATGTCGACGCCGCCGATAATCAGTCGGCGATCTGCTGCGAAGGCGTGCACGTCGAAACCGTGGCCGATGCGGAAGTTCATGGGTCAGTCCTCAATGCCAATGTCATGGTCCGGTGCGGAATGCCGGCATCCGGGAATTCCGGTCCCGTCGCCCTGAATCCGTGGCGCTCGTAGAAAGGGATGGCATGGCGCTGGGCGGCGAGCACCACCTTCGTCAGGCCTCGCGCCCGCGCTGCGGCTACCGCCGCTGCCAGCAAGGCGCCGCCCACGCCCAGGCGCCGCCATGTCTTCGCCACGGCCATGCGCCCCACCCTGCCTTGCGGCGTCAGGCGCGCGACACCGATCGCCTCACCGTCCGGAAAGCAGGCCAGGAACCATTGGCATGCGGGGTCGGAGGCCTCCCACTCCAGGGCCTCCGGCACACCCTGCTCTTCGATGAACACCTGGCGCCGCAGCCTGGCGATGGTCGTTTCGTCCACCTCCCAGTGGGCTGCGCGAACGGTGAAGGCGGGAGACATGGGAGACGGTTAGAATGGCGCGTTTTTTTCATTAGCGAGTTTGCCATGAAACTCTACGGCATCCCCAATTGCAGCACCGTCAAGAAAGCCCGGGCCTGGCTGGAGGAACGGGAGATCCCCTACGAATTCCACGATTTCAAGAAGCAGGGCGTGCCCGAAGCGACCATGAAGAAGCTCTGCAAGCTGCTGGGCTGGGAGGCCCTGGTCAACCGCAGCGGCCCGACCTGGCGCAAGCTGGACGACGCGCGCAAAGCCCAGGTCAAGGATGCTGCCAGCGCCCTGGCGGTGATGAAGGAAAACCCCAGCGTCATCAAGCGGCCCATCCTGGATCGGGATGGCCAGTTCCAGGTGGGCTTCAGCGAAGAAAACTACGGCGCCTTCTTCGGAGAATAAAGGTTAATAACGTTTCTTATCGCAATGATTAATAAGGTTTGTTGAATGCAGGAAAACGTGTTGACCTACGCCCGGGAACTGATCGGCCGCCGCTCCGTGACCCCCGAGGACGGTGGCTGCCAGGACTGGCTGGCGCGGAAGCTGAAACCCCTTGGCTTCGTCGTCGAACCGCTGGTCAGCGGTGATGTCACCAACCTGTGGGCGCGCCGGGGCACGGCTTGCCCCCTGGTCTGCTTCGCCGGCCACACCGACGTGGTGCCCACCGGCCCCCTCGAACAGTGGACCAGTGACCCCTTCGTGCCGAACGAACGGGACGGCATCCTCTACGGCCGGGGCGCCGCGGACATGAAGGGTTCCATCGCCGCCTTCCTGGCTGCGGTGGAGGACTTTCTCGCCGCCCATCCGGACCACCCCGGCTCCATCGCCTGGCTGATCACCTCCGACGAGGAAGGCCCGGCCGTGGACGGTACGGTGAAGGTAGTGGAACGCCTCGCCGTCCGCGACGAGCGCATCGACGCGTGCATCGTCGGCGAGCCCACCTGCGTGGCCCGCTTCGGCGACACCATGAAGAACGGCCGCCGCGGCTCCCTGCACGGCCGCCTGCGGGTCAAGGGTATCCAGGCCCACATCGCCTATCCCCACCTCGGGAAGAACCCCATTCACCTGGCCGCACCGGCCATCGCCGAGCTGGCCGCGACGGTCTGGGACGCGGGCAACGAGTACTTCCCGCCGACCACCTGGCAGATCTCCAACATGCACAGCGGTACCGGCGCCACCAACGTGGTACCCGGCCACGCCGACATCGTCTTCAATTTCCGCCATGGCACCGCCAGTCCGGTGGACAGCCTGCAAACCCGGGTCCGCGCCATCCTGGACAAGCACCAACTGGATTACGACCTGGAATGGGAGATCGGCGCCAAGCCCTTCCTGACGCCGCGCGGACCGCTGGTGGATGCCCTGGCAGCCGCGATTCGCGAGACCACGGGCATCGAGCCGGAACTCTCCACCACGGGCGGCACCTCCGACGGCCGCTTCATCGCCGATATCGCCCGGGAAGTGGTGGAGTTCGGGCCGGTGAACGAGAGCATCCACAAGATCGACGAGCACGTGGGCATGGAAGAACTGGCGCAGCTCGCCCGGGTATACCGTAGCGTGCTGGAGAGGCTGCTGCATGTCTGACCCCGCCCGCCGCGAGCTGCTCACCTTGCGCGACTGGCTGCGTTTCGCGGTGTCGCGCTTCAACGAAGCCGGCCTGTTTTTCGGGCACGGCACCGGCAATGCCTATGACGAGGCGGCCTACCTGATCCTGCACAGCCTGCACCTGCCCCTGGACCGGCTCGATCCCTTCCTGGATGCCCGCATGTTGCCGGACGAATCCGAGCGTCTTGCCTCCCTTCTAGACCGCCGCATCCGCGAGCGGGTACCGGCTCCCTACCTCACCCGAGAAGCCTGGCTGCAAGGCTATCGTTTTTATGTGGACGAACGGGTGATCGTGCCCCGCTCCTTCCTTGCCCCCATGATCCTGGAGCACTTCCAGCCCTGGCTGGCCGCGCCGGAAGACATGCATGCCGCCCTGGATCTGTGCACCGGGTCCGGCTGCCTGGCCATCCTGCTGACGGAGGCCTTTCCCGAAGCCCGGGTGGATGCAGTCGACCTGTCTGCGGAAGCCCTGGAGGTTGCCGCGCGCAACCTCGCCGACTATGGCCTGGAGACACAGGTCCGCCTGCACCGGGGCGACGTGTTCGCACCGCTGGGCGAAGCCACCTACGATCTCATCGTCTCCAACCCGCCCTACGTCAACGCCGAATCCGTCGCCGCCCTGCCGCCGGAGTACCGGCACGAGCCCGCCCTGGCACTGGGCTCCGGCGCGGACGGCCTGGATGTCACGCGCACCATCCTGCGCGACGCCGCCCGCCACCTCAATCCCGGCGGCCTGCTGGCCGTGGAGATCGGCCACAACCGGGCCGCCCTTGAAGCCGCCTTCCCCCATCTGGATTTCGCCTGGCCGCAGATCGAAGGCGGGGAGGACACGGTCTTCGTGCTGACGCGTGAACAATTGCGGTAACACCCGCCCCCTATAATCCGATTCATTTCCGAAAGCCCCGCATGGAGTCCGTCATGGAACAAATCGACATCTTCGTCGCCTCCC
>Ga0233425_10002219_pt1 | contig 39334 bp, 38 predicted proteins | sample Watercolumn_Towu_2_FD_181712 | JGI IMG/M metagenome (GOLD analysis project Ga0233425, IMG submission 181712) | Freshwater microbial communities from Lake Towuti, South Sulawesi, Indonesia - Watercolumn_Towuti2014_140_MG | ecosystem: Environmental > Aquatic > Freshwater > Lake | place... | reverse complement strand
TCGATGGCCGATCATGAGAAATTCAGGATTCATATCGATAATGTCCTCCCCCAGCTCACTTCCGAGGGCATTGATTTCTCGCTGATCACCGAGAAAATCACAAATGATGTCAAGCGACAGATCATCGTAAGCGCGCTTGAGATGAGCCGGGGAAACAAAACCGAAGCGGCAAAGCGTCTCGGGATATCGCGTTTCAAGCTGATCAGGGAACGAAAAAAAATAGATAACCCTCCAAGTGCTCATAGCGCACGTAATGTGCCATAGATGCACATCGCTGCCCGTAGCAGCGATTCGCTGGATTCTTGGCGATTGGCGTCTCGCGGTTGTGCGCTATGAGCACTTCTTCAATCCCTTTTCCCTTATAACAGGCATATAGACAGGCGTGGAATACCCGTCGGACAGTAAATTCCCCTTTGGGGATTTTAAAATGCATCTATCTGATTTTTTAACATTTATTTAAGTCAGTCACGAATAAGTTTGCCGAGGGGCAAACCGGTTGCCAGAATGGCACGGCTGTTGCTGTCATACCAAAAGTATATGGATACCCTGCGGGTCAGAGAAAAGGCGGGCCTGAAGAAGAAAGAAAAGCCCCCCCGGCCAATTGAAGAGTATGAATTCTTTGTGCGGGAGGGTGCCGGGCCGGCGGAGGCAGCGCCCCAGGAAGCTCTAAACGTGAAGGGAATGAAGGGTAAGAGCGGCGAGCTGAACAAGAGCGGGGTTTTTTTTTCATCGGGTGATGACACCGATACATGAAGGAAAAGGTTCAAAAAATAATCTGAAAGGTGGCGTGGTAAGCTAAATCCTTTCAGCATTATAATGGTGGATGGTTTTTAGGTTCCCTCCTTTTCCATCCACCATTTATTTTTCAAACGAAAAGGGCGCCCCGCTTCTGGGGCGCCCTTTTCGTTCATGATACTCCCCGCACAAACACCAGGGCTTCCCGGCCAGGAAGGGTTCGTATTGTTTTGCATCCCCCAACGCCGGCTGTAGCCGGGTTGGGGGATGAGCTTCCGGACAACTATCGGGTGCTTTTAGAGCTTTTCACCGGTGATTCGCATCCCGTAAAACGAGCGGTAGACGAAGACGAGCGCGATGAGGAAGAAAAGCGACGCCAGGCCGAGCTTCAACCCGACGCTCTGCATCGTCACGGCGATTTCCACCGCCAGGAGTCCAAAGAGAGTCGTGAATTTGATCACCGGATTCAGGGAGACCGAAGAGGTGTCCTTGTAGGGATCGCCGACGGTGTCGCCGACAACGGTGGCTTCATGCAGCGGGGTGTTCTTTTGCTTCAGATCCACCTCCACGATCTTCTTCCCGTTGTCCCAGCATCCGCCGGCATTAGCCATGAAGATCGCCTGGAAGAGGCCGAAGAAGGCGATGCCGACCAGGTAGCCGATGAAGAAGTAGGGGTTGAAGAAGGCAAGACTCAAGGCCAGGAAGAAGATGACGACGAAGATGTTGATCATCCCCTTCTGGGCGTAAATCGTACAGATCCTGACCACCTCCTTGCTGTCGGCGATGGAGGCCTCTTTCTTGTCCAATTTGATGTGGTTTTTGATGTAAACGACGGCCTGGTATGAACCGGTAACGACGGCCTGTATAGAGGCGCCGGTGAACCAGTAGATGACGCAGCCGCCCATGAGAAGACCGAGAATGATCTCCGGCTGGACCAGGCTGAGTTTGGCGATGACATGGCCGAAGAGCCCCTCCAGAAGGATGATGATCCCGAACACCATCGTCGTCGCGCCGACGACGGCCGTGCCGATGAGAACCGGCTTCGCCGTCGCCTTGAAGGTGTTGCCCGCCCCGTCGGCGGATTCCAGGTAATGCTTCGCTTTTTCGAAGTCCGTTTCTACGCCGAAGTGCTTTCGGACCACTTCCCTGGCGTCCTGACGGCTTTCGATGATGGAAAGTTCGTAAATGGACTGGGCGTTATCCGAGACGGGACCGAAGCTGTCCACGGCGATCGTGACCGGCCCCATGCCGAGGAACCCGAAGGCGACCAGACCGAAGGCAAAGACCGGAGCGGCAAAGACAAACTCCTTCGGCATCAGCGACATCACCGAGGCGCTCTGCGAAACGAGATAGGCGATGAGCATCAGACCCAGGATGATCAGGCCTTCCCAGAAGGCGGAAAAATTGCCTGCGACGAGACCCGAGAGGATGTTCAATGAAGCGCCGCCTTGACGCGAGGCGTTGACGACCTCTTCGCAATGGCGGGACTTGGTGCTTGTGAAGATCTTGGTAAACTCGGGGATCAGCGCCCCGGCGATGGTCCCGCAACTGATGATGATGGAAAGCGCCATCCAGACGGAGAGGGATCCGGCGACGGCGGGCAGATCGCCGAGCAGCAGGTAGCTCGCGACAAAGGTGACGACGATCGAGACGCAGGAGGTGATCCAGACCAGGTTCGTCAGCGGATGTTCAAAATCGAACTCCTCCCTGCCGGTATAGAGAGAGCGGCTCACGGCATCGTTCACATAATAGGAGATCAGCGAGGTGATCACCATCAGGATGCGCATGGCGAAGATCCAGACGATCAATTTGCCTCCCATGGTTTGATTCGTGGCCAGGGCCAGGGCCAGGAAGGCGATCAGGGCCACACCGGTGACGCCGTAGGTCTCGAAGCCGTCGGCCGTGGGGCCGACGCTGTCGCCTGCGTTGTCGCCCGTGCAGTCGGCGATGACGCCCGGGTTTTTCGGATCGTCCTCGGGGAGATGGAAGATGATCTTCATGAGGTCGGAGCCGATATCGGCAATCTTGGTGAAGATGCCGCCGCAGATGCGCAGGGCGCTAGCGCCGAGGGATTCGCCGATGGCGAATCCGAGGAAGCAGGCGCCGGACATCTCCTTGGGAACGTATGCCAAAATCAGGATCATGAAAAAAAGTTCGATGCTGACCAACAGCAGGCCCACGCTCATCCCGGAACGGAGACAGATATTCACCATACTCAAGGGGTTGCCGCTCAGCGAGGCGAAGGCCGCCCGCGAGTTGGCCACCGTATTGATCCGGATGCCGAACCAGGCCACGCCGTAAGATCCCAGGATCCCCATGATCGAGCAGAAAAGGATCATCAGGACGGCGCCGATCGTGTTCCCCTGCAGTCCGACAAAATAGTACACGATACAGATGGCGATCAGTATCCAGAGGCCGGCGAGGAATTTTCCCTGCTGGAACAGATAGGTTTTGCAGGTTTCCCATATGGTGTTGGAGACATCCAGCATGGCCTGATGCGCGGGCAGATTCTTCGTCTGGACGTATTGCCACCAGCCGAAAATCATCCCGATCGCGCATATGACAAGACCGAGGTTGAGGATCGTCAGTCCTCCCAGCGAACCGCCCATGAAGCCGATCTGGGTCAGATCGGGGAGCTTGATGTCCGCTTCACCTGCAAAAGCCAGCGGGGAGATGAGAAATAGGGAGATGAAAAGAGAACACAACAACATCCAGAGGCCGCGTTTTCCGGTGCACATGATTCAATCCTCCTTGTTTAGATGGGAATGCTCCTTCCCGTGATGCTGTTCCATAGCCGCCTGGATGCCGTAGGAAATGATATCGGCCACTGCCCTCCCCGCGATCTGTAGCAGAGGGGGCAGCGCGGTCGTCTCCTCTTCGGAAAAAGGCGATAGGACATAGTCCTCGACCATCGATTTGCGCTCCGGCCTTCCGATGCCGAGTCTGACCCTGAGGAAGTCCGGGGCGCCGAGATGATCGATTATGGAAATCAGCCCTTTGTGCCCGCCATGACCCCCTCCTGCCTTCAAACGGATCGTCAGAAAAGGCAGGTCGAGGTCATCGTGAACGATAATAAGGTCTGCGAGTTCTATCCGGTAATAGTCGGTCAGCCTCCTGACCGCCGTGCCGCTGAGGTTCATGAATGTTAGAGGTTTTGCAAGTAAAACGGCGCGGTCGGCGATCTTCCCCTTTCCGATCTGGGCATCAAAAAGGGTCTGAGCGATGGATATATGATACTGGAAGGCGAGTTGATCGACAACCAGGAAACCCGTGTTATGTCGGTGTAACCGATACCGCATTCCCGGATTTCCCAATCCTACGACCAACTTCACTCAATCCCCCCCTTGCGTGTCAGCTTTTGGCGTCTTCGGCCGCAGCCTCTTTATCCTCGTCCGGGGCGGCAGGTTCTCCTTCAGTGGTTTCTTCCTTGGGCACGGAAACCTTCACAAAGGCCACGATCGCCACGCCGACATCGCCCGGATCGAGAACCTCGACCCCTTCCGGAACCCGGAGATCCTGAACCTTGAGCGAGCTTCCGATATCCAAACCGCTCACATCGACGTCGATGTGCTCGGGCAGGACCGCGGGCAGGCAAGAGACTTTCAGCTCCCGTTTAAGATGCTGGAGTTCCCCGCCGTTTTCAACGCCGATCGGGGTGCCTACAAAGCGGAGCGGAACATCGACCGTCAGTTTATGGTCCATGCGGATTTCATAGAAATCGGCATGATAGAAGCGTCTGCTGACCGGTTCGATCTGCAGCTCCTTGATCATGGTGAGCTTCTCCAGGCTCTTCTCTCCTTCGATGCGCAGTTTGATAAAGATGTTTTCTTTCTTGGTTTTTATGATCTTCGAAAGATCGGCCACATTCACCGATAAGGGGATAGCCTCTTCGCCGCGGCCGTAAAAGACGGCGGGGGTCAATCCTTTCATCCTGAAACGTCTGGCCGGTCCTTTACCGGTTTCCGTTCGGACATAGGCCTTTAATTCGACAGCCTCCATGAAATTTTCCTCCTAAATGAATAATGAACTGACAGAGTCGTTGTAATAGATCCTTCGGACGGCCTCGCTGAGGAGCCCCGAGACGGACAGCACCTTGATTCGGCTGCAGGCGTTGGCCTTGTCATGCAGGGGAATGGTGTCCGTCACGATGACCTCCTTGAGGTCTGATTGTTCTATCCTTTCGATCGCGGGTCCCGAAAGGACGGGATGGGTGCAGCAGACGGAAACCGCGACGGCCCCGTTTTCGTAAAGCGCCTTGGCCGACTGGACGACCGTTCCGGCGGTATCGATCATGTCATCGAGCATAATGACCTTCTTGCCTTTGACATGACCGATGATGTTCATGACCTGTGCTTCGTTCGGCCCTTCCCTGCGCTTGTCGATAATGGCGAGGCTGGCGTCGAGCCTTTTGCCGAATGCCCGGGCTCGTTCGACACCGCCGGTATCCGGCGAAACGATCACCATGTCGTCGTTCCGATAGTTTTTTTTGATATAGTCAAGAAGTACCGGTGTGGCAAACAGATTATCCACGGGGATATTGAAGAACCCCTGGATCTGCCCGGCGTGGAGATCCACTGCCAGGACACGGTTGACCCCGGCCTTGGTGATGAGATCGGCGACGAGTTTGGCCGTGATCGGTGCGCGGGGCGCCACCTTCCGGTCCTGGCGGGCATAACCGTAATAGGGAATCACGGCCGTAATACGGTCCGCGGACGATCTGCGGGCGGCATCGATCATGATGAGAAGTTCCATCAGGGTGATGTTTACCGGAGGACAGGTGGGTTGAATGATGAAGACATCCATACCGCGTACGTTTTCATTGATTTCCACACGGGTCTCTCCGTCGGAAAATGCGGTGACATTGGCTTGTCCGAGAGAAATCCCCAAATTCTCGCAGATCTTTAGGGCGAGCGGGACGTTCGCGTTTCCCGAAAACACTCTTATTTTTTCGAGCATCTTTAGTCCCTCATTTCCAAACGTTCATTGGCTGGGGCGGGAGGATTCGAACCTCCGAATGCAGGATCCAAATTCCTGTGTCTTACCGCTTGACGACGCCCCAATAAAAACAGTTTTTCAACCTTCCGGTGCACGCTTTTGGGGGCACGACTTTCAGGTTCCGCGGTGGCCTCACAACGAATGCGCCCGGAAAACGGACCACCGGTTTTCCCGGTCCACCTGCCTCAGATGTCTTTCCGCCCGCAAAGCGGATTCTTCATCCCCGAAAACGCCGAAGCACGTCGGTCCGCTCCCCGACATCAGGGCGCCGCTGGCGCCGCTTTCGCGCAACAGCGCCTTGACCTGCTCGAGAACGGGATGGACCCGCATCGTTACATTTTCCAGATCGTTCGTAAGATCACGGGCCAATTGATCCACTGTATAAAACCGGTGAATTTTATACTTTACTCGGCTGTTTGTCAATTCTAAATTCAGTTCCTGATACACCCCTTTTGTGGAGACGGCAAAACCGGGATTGATCAAGACAAACCAAAGGGGCGGCAAAGGGGCGGCCTCGGTTAGGCAGTCACCGATCCCGGATGCCCAGGCGGCGTTGCCGAAAATAAAAAAAGGGACATCCGCCCCTAATTTTACTCCCATCGCCTGTAGCTCCTCCCTGGACAGAGGGGACCCGCACATCTCGTTCAACGTCATCAGCGTCGTCGCGGCGTTGGAACTCCCTCCGCCGAGCCCGGCGGCAATGGGAATTTTTTTTCGAATGGTGATCTCTATGCCCGGCGGCGCGGCGATACGGGAAAAGAAGGCGGCTGCCGCCCGGTAGACAATGTTTCTTGCATCCTCGGGTAGCGCGCTGCCGGGGCAGTGCAGGACAATGTGGCCGCCCGCTATCGGCGCGAAGGTCATCTCGTCGAAGAGGCTGATCCGCTGCATGAGGGAAAGGATGTCGTGATAGCCGTCCTCCCTTCTGCGGAGGACGCGCAGATAGAGATTCACCTTTGCCGGCGACGCCTTCGTGATCATTTATTTGTTATTTCCTTCACATACCTCATACGGAGTTCATAGAGCATCTTGTCCAAAAGCTGTTTTTCATCGGCATCGAGATTCCCCTCGGTCTTTGTTCTGAGGATGCTCAGGATGTCGATGGTCTGCTTGGCGGCGGGCAGGTTGCGGGCTCCTTTTTTTGTGGCCGGATCGGGAAAATCGCCGAAGTGATACATGGCGGTCGTGCTGAGTGAAAAGACGAAACTTGTAAAATTGATCTCGGGAAGGGGGCCTTCCTCGCTTTCGGGAGCGTCGGTAGCTTCGGGCGGACTCGTTGTTTTTTCGGCTTCGCTCTCCGCCTTCTTTTCCGCCACCGGCGCCGACCCTTCCTGGCGCGCAGAACCGGATTCGTCGAAGAGACGACGATCCTTGATGACGAATCCCTTGCCTTTCTTCTCTTCTTCCATGGGTCCTCCGATTCTTCTTGTTGACGGCAGGCGTTCGCTTCGCGAAGGGATGCCTGCTGTACATCGACGGGAGATAATTGCGATTACACAGGTCGCATGCTTTTCAAACGGGCAACCCGCTCCTCGACGGGCGGATGGGTGCTGAAGAGGTTCATCAGCGAGCGCCCCGTCAGCGGATTCACGATAAACATATGTGCCGTGGAGGGATTCGCCTCCATAGGTATCGCCTGGGATGCCCGGGAGAGTTTTTCGAGGGCGTTGGCCAGGCCATAGGGCTTTCCCGAAACCTTTGCACCGCCTGCGTCGGCAAGGTATTCGCGGGAGCGGGAGATGGCCATCTGGATGATTGTAGCGGCCAGCGGTGCGAAAACGGCCATGAGAATCAGGCCGATGACTCCGCCTCCGCTGCTTCCTCCCTCTTCGTTATCGCGACTTGCCCCGCCGAACATGGCTGCCCACTGGGCCATGTTGGCCAGCATGACGATGGCTCCGGCCAGTGTCGCGGCGATGGAGCCGATGAGGATATCTTTTTGCTTGATATGGGTCAGTTCGTGGGCAATCACCCCTTCGAGTTCATCCCTGTTGAGGATCCGCAGGAGTCCCTCGGTGACCGCCACGACCGCGTGGCGCTCATCGCGACCGGTCGCGAAGGCGTTCGGCGTGTCGCCGGGAATAATGAATACCCTCGGCATGGGGAGAGAGGCCTTCATCGCTAAGTTCTGCACCATCGCAAGGAGCTCGGGGGCCTCTCCCTCTACCGGACGCGCCTGATACATTTTCAGGACCAGCGAATCGGAGAACCAGTAACTGCCGAAATTGAGCACCATAGCGAAGAGAAAGGCGAGGACAACCCCGTTCTGGCCGCCGAAAAAACCGCCGATCAGCATGAGCAGCCCAGTGAGGGCGCCCAGAAGAATCGCTGTCTTCATTGTGTTCATGTCGTTTCTCCTTTTTTAAATACAATCATCCTCCCGTCGCTGTCGATCATGATTCGCTCGCCTTCGACGAAGGAGCCTTCCAGCAGACTCATGGCCAGTGTATCCAGGATCTGCTTCTGCAGCACCCGCTTGAGAGGCCTGGCGCCGTACACGGGGCTGTACCCTTCCTTAGATATATATTCTTTGGCTGCGGGTGTCAATTCCAGGAACAGTTTCTTTTCCTGCAGGCGTTTCCGGATGAGCCCGAGCTGGATATCGATGATTCTTTCGATGTCCTCGATCGCGAGCGACCGGAAGATGACGATATCATCGATCCGGTTGATGAATTCCGGCTTGAATGTAGCCCGGAGCGCTTCCATCGTCCGATCCTTCCGTTCCCCTTCTCCGAGCTGGGGGTCCTGCAACCATTGGCTGCCGATGTTGGAAGTCATCACGGCGATGGTGTTTTTGAAATCCACCGTCCGGCCGTGGCCGTCCGTCAACCGCCCGTCATCGAGTATCTGCAGGAGGATGTTGAAGACGTCGGGGTGGGCCTTCTCGATCTCGTCGAACAGGAGCACCGAGTAGGGCCTTCGTCTGACGGCCTCGGTCAGGAATCCTCCTTCGTCATAGCCCACATACCCCGGCGGTGCGCCGATCAGCCTGGCCACGGAGTGCTTTTCCATGAATTCCGACATGTCGATCCGGATCAGCGCCGCCTCGCTGTCGAACATGAATTCGGCGAGCGCCTTGGCCAGTTCGGTCTTCCCGACCCCAGTGGGTCCCAGAAAGATGAAAGAGCCGATCGGACGATTCGGGTCCTGAAGACCGGAGCGCGCCCGTCGCAGCGCGCTGGAGACCGCGGCGATACCCTCGTCCTGACCGACGACCCGCTGCCCGAGGCGCTCTTCCATATGGATCAGCTTCTGCACATCGCTTTCCAGCATTCGGGACACGGGAATGCCCGTCCAGATGGCAACGACGCCCGCCACGTCCTCGGCATCGACCTCTTCCTTGAGCATCCTTCGGCTCTTCTGGACCTCTTCGAGCTTGTTGTTTTCCTGTTCCAGTTCCTTATTCGCTTCGACAAGTCTCCCATAGCGGATCTCCGCGGCGCGGGCAAGGTCGCCCGAGCGCTGGGCGCTCAGTTCCTCGGTCTTGAATGCCTCGATCCGGCCCTTGATCGCCTGGATCCGCTTGATGGTTTCTTTCTCGTTTGCCCAGTGCACCTTCATCTCGTCCATCGACGCGCGAAGCTCGGCGAGCTCTTTTTCGATCTTCTCGCGTCGTTCCACGGAGGTCCGGTCGGTTTCATTTTTCAACGATTGCCGTTCGATCTCGAGCTGGATGACACGGCGATCGAGGATGTCGATCTCCGCGGGCATGCTGTCCAGTTCGATCCGGAGGCGCGATGCGGCCTCATCGATGAGATCGACCGCCTTGTCCGGGAGGAACCGGTCGCTGATGTAACGGTCCGAAAGGGTCGCGGCGGCGATGATCGCCGCGTCCTTGACCCGGACGCCGTGATGGACCTCGTAACGCTCCTTGAGCCCCCTGAGAATGGCGATCGTATCCTCCACGGAGGGTTCCTTGACCATAATCGGCTGGAATCGGCGTTCCAGCGCCGGGTCCTTTTCGATGTGCTTCCGGTATTCGTTAAGGGTAGTGGCGCCGACGCAGCGCAGCTCCCCCCTGGCGAGGGCGGGCTTGAGCATGTTCGAGGCATCGAGGGAGCCTTCCGCCGCCCCGGCCCCGACAACGGTGTGGATCTCATCGATAAAGAGGATGATCTCTCCCTGGGACGCTGTGACCTCCTTCAAAACGGCCTTCAGCCGTTCCTCGAATTCCCCGCGGTACTTTGCCCCGGCGATCAGGGCGCCGATATCGAGACCGATCACCCGCTTGTCTTTGAGGTTTTCCGGTACATCGCCGTTGACGATCCGCTGGGCGAGTCCTTCCACGATCGCCGTCTTGCCGACGCCCGGTTCCCCGATCAGCACGGGGTTGTTCTTCGTCCGCCGGGAGAGGACCTGCATGATTCTCCTGATCTCCTCGTCACGTCCAATGACGGGATCGAAAGAGCCGTTTCGGGCCAGTTCATTGAAGTCCCTGGCGTATTTTGTAAGCGCCTGATATTTTTCCTCCGGGTTGGGATCGGTGATCCGCTGATTCCCCCTGATCTCCACGAGGATTTTGAAGATGGCATCCCTCGTAATGCCGTGGGCGCCAAGGGTCTTTCCAACGGTGCCCGCTTTGTCATCGGCCATTGCAACGAGGATATGTTCCGCGCTGACGTATTCATCGGTAAGCCGGGCCGCCTCGCCAAGTGCCGCATCGAGGAGCCTGTTCAGGCCCGGCGTCATATAGGTCTGACCGCCGGCCGGGCCTTCGACCTTTGGCAGCCTCTCGAGGGCCTTACGCACCTCCGACTCGATCCGGCGGGGATCCGCCCCCAGTTTTTTTATAATTTCGGAAACGATGCCTTCCGGCTGCTTCAAAAGCGACAGAAACAGGTGTTCCGCATCGAGGGCCTGGTGTCCCTGCTGACCCGCCAGCGTCTGCGCCTCCTGGATCGCTTCCTGAACCTTCAATGTGAATTTGTCGAATCGCATCGCAACCTCCTTACACTTGCACAATAACCTTCAGTCGGGCGTAAGTTAAACACCCGGAAAAAGGATGTCAAGACAGACCGACCCGGAACAAAATTCCACAAAGGCTCATTCGTGACCCGTCGTCCGGTTGACCGTGGGCGCATCTCTGTAAGCCCTTCCTTGTGGGCGGTGAGCTTCGCTTTGAAGAAGCCTCGCAGGGGACCGTATGAATAGGAAAGGGATTGACTGCCCGGATGCATCCATTGTATGAATAATAGAATCATCGCGGCAAACGGAGGTAGGAATATTGGAAGTACCGGCAGTTACAGGGACGCTCGATCTCTACATGAACGAGATCAACCGGTTTCCCATTCTGACGGCTGAAGAGGAGTTTCGTCTTGCCGTACAACTTGCCAAAAACAACGACATGGAAGCGGCGGAAAAACTGGTCGTTTCAAATCTCCGTTTTGTCGTGAAGATCGCCCATGAATATCGAAATTACGGACTGAAACTCGCCGATCTCGTCCAGGAGGGCAACATCGGCCTCATGCATGCCGTAAAGAAGTTCGATCCCTACAAGGGGTATCGTCTCATTTCCTATGCCGTCTGGTGGATCAGGGCGTACATACAGAATTATATCATCAAATCCTGGAGCCTGGTTAAAATCGGGACAACGCAGGCGCAGCGAAAGTTATTCTTCAAGCTCAGCCAGGCCCGGAAGAAGCTGGAGGGTCTCTCGGAAAAGCGACCGGAATTTGCGGAGATTGCCGCGACCCTCGGGGTCCGCCCGGAGGAGATTGAGGAGATGGATATCCGGATGAGCGGCCGCGATCTCTCCCTCGATACCCAGGTGGTTGATGATGGGGAGTCGACGCACCTGGATTACCTGATGTATGAGGGGGAGGATCAGGAGATGGCACTGATCCGGAAAGAAGAGATGGCGCTGGTTCAGCACAACATTGCCGGGGCGCTCGCCAAGCTCAGCGAGAAGGAGAGCTTCATCATCCGGAACCGCGTGATGGCCGACAACCCTCTCACCCTTCAGGCGATCGGCGACCGCTATCGCATCACAAGGGAGCGGGCCAGGCAGATCGAAAAACAGGCCCTCCGGAAACTGGGGCTTGCCATTCCCGCTCTGGGGGAAGAGATCAAGCTGATCGAGGGTTGACGGTTTCGTAAAAAAAGCCGGATGCTGTTTTGCGCGCCTTGCCTGCGGCCTTTTTATGAAGCCGTGCCCCGTTCTCGCTGCTTTCCAGACGGATGACAAGGTCATCGAGGTCTAAGGCGTATCGTCCCCGCGGGCGAGGTTTTCGAAGCGGGTGTATTTTTCCTGGAAGGCGAGCCTGACCATGCCCGTCGGTCCGTTTCGCTGCTTGCCGATGATGATCTCGGCGGTCCCTTTTTCGGGGTTGTCGTCGGACCGGTTGTAGACCTCGTCCCGGTAAATGAAGGCGATCAGGTCCGCATCCTGTTCGATGGCCCCGGATTCCCGGAGATCGGCCATCTGCGGACGGCGGTTGGTCCTGTCCTCCACCTTCCGGTTCAGCTGCGACAGGGCTATCACCGGCACGGAGAGTTCTTTTGCCAGAGCCTTCAAGGAGCGGCTGATTTCCGAGATCTCCTGTTCCCGCGAATCTTTGAAGGCGCTTCCCCGCATCAGTTGGAGGTAATCGAGAATGATCAGGCCGAGGCCGGATTCGGCCTTGAGACGGCGGGCCTTGGCCTTCGTCTCGATGACGGTGATCGCCGGCGTGTCGTCGATATAGATCGGCGCTTCGGAGAGACGCCCCGCCGCGGTGGTGAGTTTCGGCCAGTCGGTTTCGCCGAGGAATCCCTTGCGGAGACGCTGCGAGTCCACGCGAGCCTCCGAGGCCAGCATGCGGGTCGCCAACTGCTCCTTGGCCATTTCCAGCGAAAAAATCGCTACGGGGATACCCATCTCCAGGGCGGCATACTGCGCAATATTCAGCGCAAAAGCGGTCTTGCCCATGCTGGGTCGGCCGGCAATGATGATCAGATCGGAGTTCTGGAGCCCCGAAGTGAGGTCATCGATCTTGTCGAATCCGGTTGCGACCCCGGTGACCAGCTCCTTTTTTGCATAGAGCCGTTCGATTGTTTTAAAGCTGTCCTTGATGATCTCCCGCATCGGATGAAAGGATGGCCGGATCTTGTTTTCGGAGATCTCGAAGATGGCATGTTCCGCCTCGTCCAGGACGCTGTCAATATCCTTGCCGGAATCGTAGCTGTTGTTGAGGATCTCGGTGGCCGTGCCGATAAGATGGCGCAGAATACTCTTTTCCTTGATGATTTTGGCATAATAGGCGATGTTGACCGCCGAGGGTACGCTGTCCACGAGCGAGGCGAGATAGGCCGTTCCCCCGACTTTTTCGATCCGTTTCTGATTCTTTAAGATATTGCTCAGGGTGATCAGGTCGCAAGGCTCGTTCCGGTTCGAGAGCTCGAGAATGGCGGAGAAGATCTTCCGATGGGCCTCGCTGTAAAAGTCGTCCGTCTCCAGGAGTTCCAGAACCGTGTTCAGGGCCATATTATCCAGAAGAATGCCGCCCAAGACGGACTGCTCCGCTTCGAGGTTTTGAGGCGGCACCTTGTGCAAAGAGGTGTCGATGTCCTTCATCGTTTATGCCCTTGTCTGCCCTTTCAGGATTCGGCCACGACGGAGATCTTTATCTCGGCGCTTACGCCGGCGCTGAGTTTGATCCGGACAGGAAATTCGCCGAGCGCTTTAATCGGTTCATCCAGGAGGATGTTCCGCTTGTCGATCTCTATGCCCTGTGCGGCAAGCGCCGCTTCGATGTCCTTTACCCCTACCGATCCGAAGAGTTTCTCCTGCTCTCCGACCCGGCGGGCGATTGTGCAGGTGAGTCCGCCAAGTTTCGTTGCCGTCTCTTCGGCCTGCTTATGAATCTTCTCCGCCTGATGCAGGATACGCTGCTTCTCGTGTTCGAATATTTTGAGATTCCGTGTGTTCGCTTCGGTGGCCAGTCCCTTGGGGATCAAATAATTCCGCCCGTAACCGTCCGCGACCTTGACTGTATCCCCCGCCTTGCCGAGAGATTCCACGTATTGTTTCAAAATGACCTTCATATCATTCCTCCTTGATGGATAGGGTGTTCAAAGGACGCCGCATGCGATGTTTATACGGGCGCGTCTTTTACGCCCGTGATTCGTTTTCGAAAATCGATCCAGAGATCGGAGAGGCCGATGGCGATAATAAAAATGACCATATATTGCTGAACAGCGATCAGCAGATAAAAGAGACCTCTGAAAATGACGGGGATCCGCTTTTGTCTCAGAAAGAAAGCGGCGATGGCCAGCCCCTGGAAAAGGTAGATCAGGCAACAGACGATCAAAACGTTGATGCCGATGGTATCAAGAACCTGTATGGGGGCAAGCGTCATCGACCCCGAAACGATCAACAGCCAAACGAGTTTGTCCGGCGCTTTCCACAGGGCCAGATCGCCAAAATCGGGGAACCCCCCGATGCGGGTCCTAAGGAGAGCGCGTCCGGCAAGCACGTTCAGCCAGACGGTCAGTATCGCGCCGGAGATGCTCAATCCCGGAAATATCTCAGTGAAAAATCGCGTGATTTCCGCCGTATTTTCCCGGAGCATGGCGATCTGATCTTCGGAAATGTTCATCTGCGCGTACAGCGCAAGATTGTTTTTTATAGTCGCTTCGATCGTCATCTCCACTATCCGCCACGGCGCCACACCGGCCTGCAAGGCATGGTAGAGCACAAAGCCGACTCCGCTGAAAAATAATATCAACGAGGCAATTGCAAATGTCTTTTCGAGCGAATAGCCCCTTTTGAGAGTCTCCGCGAGCGCAACGCCCGTGATGCCGATGATGACAAAGGCCCAAATATGCGCGGGGTGCCCCATCAGATAGAGGATACCGGAAGCAAGAAGAAAGGCGACGGCAAGCGCTGCCAGCCCCTGCATACCGCCGAGACAGAAGCGGTAATAGAGGATCGGCAGGGGAGTCATGATGACCGCGATCGGTCCAACGAAGGGAACCAGCGCTACAACGAGCAGGGTCAGCGTGAGGACCGCGGTCCCCCGGAACATGTCGTTGTTGAAAAAATGCCTCTTTTCTCTTTCCAAGTTCCGAACCCGCTATCCTTGACGACCCATTAAAAAAATTTTAAAATCATAAAAATGGGACGGCTTCGTAAAAAGGCCCCGGTCCTGAGGAGTATGGCGTGCGTCGGCGTATGCTGCGGCAAGCCTGCCCTGCGAAAGCCGGGGAGGGGTGGAACGCAACTCAGCATCCGGACTTTTGGAAAAACCGTCATCCCTCGGACACGACGAACGGCAGCAGTGCGATCGTCCGCGCCCGTTTGACGGCCACGGTCAGTTCCCGTTGATGTTTGGCGCAGTTTCCTGTAATGCGCCGCGGCATGATCTTGCCTCTTTCCGTTGTAAACTCCCGGAGCGTCTGCGGATCCTTGTATTCGATTTTTATATTCGAGTCCGTACAAAACCGGCAGAATTTCCTCCGGTGGAAAAACTTTTTCTGCGGCCTTGGTCCTTTGGGCCCCCTGGGTGCGGTTGTCGTTATCATGTCTTTTGTTCCCCCTCTGTAAGGGTTTCTTCTCCAGACGGAAGGCCGGTCTGAACCGCGCCGGCTGAATCGGTGTGCTCTCCCGCAGCGGCGAGGGGTTTCTCGGTTGCGGGAACCGGAACCTCCTTCTTTTCATTTTTGCTCGCGGTGTCCTTCATTTCTTTTTCCAGGGCTTCGGGGTCAACCTTGTCGGCCTTCAGGACGGTCATGAACTTTAAAATTTTGTCGTCGATCTTCAGGTTCCTCTCCAGTTCATCGACCACGGTGCCGACTCCGGCGTAATCGATCAGGATGTAGAACCCCCTGGCCTGTTTCTTTATCAGATAGGTGAGTCTACGCTTCCCCCACTTCTCAACCTTGACCAGGATGCCTTTCTGCCCGGTGACGATATCTCCGTAACGGGTGATCAGGCTGCCCAGCTCATCCTCGGAAAGATCAACGTGGGCAATCAGGATGGTTTCATACCTTCTCAAGCAACTACCTCCTCTCGGCTCTATAGCCCAACCGCAAGGGTTGGGCAAGGAGTCCTTCATAAAATGGTTTTGCCTTCTATAACAAGTCTCGCCGCAAAGCAAGGCTTTTCACCGGCGGAGGTTATCGCGCCTTGGCGCGCGGCCTCCGGTTTGGAAAATCCTTATTTGGAAAACCCTTATAGGGGATAATGCGGATTAAAGCAAGACCAATTTGGGAAAACCCTCCGCAATCATGCGTCGAGGCCCTTGAAAATGGTGATCATCGGAAAAACCGGATCACATCCTGGATCGGTTTTCTCGGGCGCGTCTCCGGTACTTCCGCGGCGTACCCCACCGGGATCAAACCTACAAAGTCCCACTCGGGGGGCACCTCCAGGAGCGCTTCGATCTCTCGCTTTGCCTGCAGGGGTCCGGCCATCCATGTGGTTCCGAGCCCGAGGTGATGCAGGATGAGGCAGATGTATGCGATGGCCGAGGCCGCGCTCTGGAGGCTGGATTTCCCTAATTCGCGGTAGGAGCGTATCTCCCGGGCAACGGCATCGGTTTCGCCCCTGGCCCGCAATATCTGGTCGGCAATGCTGGAATATCTTCCCATGAGAACCGCGATGCACACCGGCGCCCCGCGAAAAAAATCGGAAGTCTTCCGCCATTTGGCCACACTCTCGCCGAATTGGGCGGCTTCCGGCCAGGAGGCCATGAGTTCGGTCTTGGCATTCACCGCGTCACCCATTTTCCGGATCAGATCCTTACTGGTCACGATCAAAAATCTCCAGGCCTGCTGATTTCCCCCGTTCGGCGCCCAGGTAGCCAGTTCCAGGGCTTTTACCAAAAGTTCCTCCGGGACCGGCCTGTCCTCATATCTACGGATCGACCGCCGTGTCTTGATCAATGTTGAAAGCTCTTCCCATTCAACCATCTGCTGCACTCCTTTCTCTATTTTATCAACGATGTCGAAATACACCTTCCCATAGTGCCTGTCAATGCGGGTCGTCGTTCGAATCGCAGTTCATGGCGCCGCGAAGACAAATGGAGAGGATGACCAGAACGCCTCCCAGGAATGCCCAGGGCCCGATTCGTTCCCCAAGAAAGAAAAAGGCCCACAGGGGATTAAGGATGGGTTCGAGGACGGGGATGAGTATGCCTTCCATGGCGGTCACTTTTTTGATGGCTACGGCATAACATACGTAAGAGAGGCCGAGTTGAAATACGCCGAGGAGCAGAAGCCCGAACCAGTCCGCGGCGCCCGGCATGGACTTCACCATCCAGGGGAGGCATATCGAGGCGGTCAGGAGGTTGCCGATGATAACGGAACCCACCGGTGACGCCTCTTTTTGCATCCGCATGAAAAGAACAAGGGAGGCAAAGCTGAATCCGGAAACCATAGCCAGAATATTGCCGGTCATCCCGCCGGAGCCCAGCTCGTCAAGGAAAAACAGCGACATGCCGAAAAGTACCGCCGCGATGGCCGCCCAGTCGAACCACCTTATCTTTTCACCGAGCAGCCATCCGGAAAACAGGGCGACATAAACCGGTGCGGTATATTGCAGCAGAATGGCATTGCCCGCGGTGGTGAGCTTGGTGGCACAAACGAAAAGGATGACGGTCGCCGCATAGCTGACCCCGCCGATAAGCTGGCTGGCCGAAAAATTGACGGTGCGCGTCCCGAAAGCAATGAGCAGAACGGGGAGAGCGATTGCGCTCCTGAACCCGGCCACGGCCATGGACGGGAGGGATACCCACTTGATGAGCACCCCGCCCAGGCTCCACAGCACGGCCGTTGCCGCAAGCAAAAGAACCGCTCGAGTCCGGTGATCAACTGCCACAACTCCTCCGGAAGTCGCCGAGACGACTTCAAAACGAGTCCGGATTGGGTCATCAATAAACAAGGCAGCCGGTAACCGTACGCGACTGCCTTCTTCGACCGGGAGCGCATCCCCCTCCGCCCCTCCCTGTGGGCGGGGGTGAGAGGCGCATCGTAAAAAACACTTCCGTACCGGAAAACCCTGCCCTGCGGGCGGGGAGCTTTACAATGGCAGGCGATGTGGGACTTGAACCCACGGCCTCTGGTTCCGGAGACCAGCGCTCTATCCAACTGAGCTAATCGCCCGCATTTCAGGATCCCTGCCGGTTAGGCGGGACAGTACCGCGCTTCATACTACGCGACGTCCGAACTTTCAATCTTTTTCCGCCCGGCCCTGCTTCCTCCGGGCGGCGGACCATGTCATCAATGCCGATCGTTGTCAATATGTTTTTCAGGCTGTTGAAAAACGCTCATCTGCTACGTTGCGCTACAAACCTCATCGCTCGACGTATTTTCATATACGACTCGCTCTTTGGTTTTAGCGCGCCTTGCATCTAAGCATTTTTGAACAGCCTGCAGAACAGGGTGCTTTCGTGAATGAAGTTGAAATTGCCGTTCGATGCTGGTACATTCACCGCAATTTCCAGGAAGAATCCATGTCGCGTTCAACGAAGATTTTTACAATTTGGGGGGTAGGTTTTACACTGTGGACCGTCGTCTCGGTATGGCCGTCCTGCGCATTGGCGTTGAATCGGATCCTGGGTATCCGGCACTGGGTAGCGCCGGACCATGTCCGGGTCGTTATAGACACCGTCGATGATTCCCTTTTTTCAACCGAAAAAGAGGACCGCAAGCTTGTCGTTAACCTGGAAAACACCGCTTTTCCCTCCCACATTTCCCCTTTAACCTTCATACACAAACCGGGATTGGAATCGGTGGCCGTAACGTCCCGCGCCCCTTCGGGGGTAAGGGTGGAATTATCGCTCCCCGGCGAGGTGCAGACGACGGTTTTCAAGTTGAAGCGGTTTCAGGATAAACCGTACCGGATTGTGATCGATATCCTTTTGCCGGATGTGGTCAGGCAAGCGAGCGCCGCGCGCGAGCGGGTCAAAACGACCCGCACGGACCGGATCATCGTGATCGATCCCGGACACGGGGGCGAGGCGGTGGGGGCGGTCGGGAGAGGGGGCACATACGAAAAGGAGGTGGCTCTCTCGATCGGCATGAAGCTCCGCGACGTCCTGAACAGCCGGCCGGGATACCTCGCGTTTCTGACCCGAGACGGCGACTATTATGTTTCATTCAACAAACGGCGTATGATCGCCAGGGAATACGGGGCGGACCTTTTCGTCAGTGTCCACGCCGATGCGGCAAGGAACAGAGAGGCCTTCGGCAGTTCCGTGTACTGCCTGTCTACGGGGGGAGCGAGCAGCGAAGCGGCTAAAATTCTGGCTCGAAGCGAAAACCTGGCCGACATTGTCGGCGGTGTCCCCAACGGTGAGGGGGGCGACGCTTCCGATCCGATCATTCTCGACATGTTTCAGACCCATACCCTCAACCAGTCAAAAACATTCGGCGGCGTTCTTTTGAAGCACATTCAAGCGGTGAATCCTCTGAAGTTCACGACGATTCAGGAAGCGCCGTTTCATGTGCTCAAACTCCCGGAGATCCCATCGGTTCTGATCGAAGCCGCTTATATCTCCAACGCAAAAGAGGAAGAACGCCTGAAGAGCCCCCTCTTTCAAGCGAATTTCGCCGAGGTGGTCGCCAAGTCCATCGGTGAGTTCCTGCCGCCACTACCCCCCCTTGTCCAGACCGGTCGGACAAGTCAGGCCGAGGTGATCGGCGAGATCATTGCAGCGAAAGGCGAAGGGGTGAGAGAGTCGGAGAAACAGGGGAACCACAAGATGAAAACGCCGGCCTCGGATGGGAAAATCCGGCCCATGAACAAGTCGGGCACGGTCATCTACCAGGTCAGGAAGGGAGACACACTCGCTGCGATTGCGAAAAGACACGGCACCACGGCCCGCGCGCTTGCCAAGGCGAATCGCCTGAAACTGTCCAAACCCCTCCATGTTGGCCGGAAGCTTGTTATCTCGGGAAATCCAGCCCTTTAAAGGTTTATATCAGCCGATACGAGTGACTTTTACCGCTGTTGCTTTGTACTCCGGAATCTTGGCCACCGGATCCAGCGAGGCGAGGGTCAGCAGGTTCACCGCCGTCTCGGGGAAGTGGAAGGTCATGAAGATGACGCCCGGTGTGATCCGGCTCGTCAGTTGTACGCGCGCCTTCACCTGACCGCGGCGGGAGGAAACCATCGCCGTGTCCCCATCTTTCAGGCCGAGGGGGCGGGCGTCAAGGGGATTGATCTCCAGCCGCTCCTCGGGCAGAAGGACGTTGAGGCCCGCAACACGGTGGGTCATGGAGCCGGCATGATAATGCGGTAAGCGGCGTCCCGTTGTGAGTGTGAGCGGATAGTCGCTATCGACCGGCTCGGCGGGCGGAATGTTTTCAACGGCGCTGAACTTTCCCAAGCCGCGGGAGAATTTTCCCACGTGAAGGATCCTCGTTCCCGGATGATCCGCCGACGGGCAAGGCCATTGGATGCCGCCCTTTTCCAGCCTGGCGTGGCTGATGCCCGCGTATTGGGGGGTGATTTTTGCAGCCTCGGCCAGGATGGCGGAGGGCGAGGCGTAGTCCCAGGCGGCGCTCTCTCCGGGCAGTCGCTTTGCCAGTTCACAAATGATCTGCCAATCCGGTTTTGCATCGCCCGGCGGCTCCACCGCTTTCCGCACCAGTTGCACACGGCGCTCGGTATTGGAGAAAGTTCCGTCCTTTTCCGCAAACGCCGCGCCCGGCAGCACCAGGTCCGCAAGGGCCGCGGTTTCGGTGAAGAAGATGTCCTGCATCACAAGAAAATCCAAATGGTGGAGGGCTTCCTCCACGTGGCGCAGGTTCGGATCGGTCACCAGGGGGTTCTCGCCCATGATGACCATGGCCTTTATTCTTCCTTCGTGGGCGGCGTTCATCATCTCCACAACGGTCAGCCCCGGTTTGCCGGACAGGGTTGTCCCCCAGGCTTTTTCGGCATCGGCGCGCGCCTGCGGGTCGCTCACCTTGCGGTATCCGGGGAAGACGTCGGGCAGACCGCCCATATCGCAGGCGCCCTGGACATTGTTCTGGCCGCGAAGCGGGTTCACGCCGCCGCCTTCCACACCGACATTGCCGCAGAGCATGGCCAGGTTGGCGATGGCCGTCACCGTGGCGTGCCCGCTGGCATGTTGGGTGATGCCCATGGAGTAGAGAATAGCCGCCGGCTTGGACTGTGCATAGAGACGGGCGGCCTTCTCGATATCCCCGGCCGGGATCCCGGTGATCCCCTGCACGTGGTCCGGGGTGTACTTTTCGACGAGGTTCTTCATCTCCGCAAAACCTTCGGTTCGCTCGGCTACGAACCCTTTATCATGGAGATCTTCCCGGATGATGACGTGACAAAGGCCGTTGATAAGGGCGATGTCGGAGCCCGGTTTCTGGGCGAGGTGGAGGGTGGCGATTCTTGCCAGCTCTATGCCCCGAGGATCCGCGACAATCAGTTTGGCGCCCCTGCGGACCGCCCGCTTGACTCCGGCGCCAATGACCGGATGCTGCTCCGTGGTGTTGGATCCGATGACGAAAAACGCCCTTGCTTCGGCCAAATCCGCGATGCTGTTGGTCATCGCCCCGCTGCCGAACGCTGTGCCCAGACCGGACACGGAGGGGGCGTGTCAGAGACGGGCGCAGTGGTCGATGTTGTTCGTGCCGATCGCTTTGCGCGCCAGCTTTTGCAAGAGGTAATTCTCTTCGTTGGTGCACTTGGCCGAGGTCAGAAAGGCCAGGGCGTCCGGTCCGCTCTCCGCTCTGACGGCGGAGAGTCGAGCGGCTACCGTATCCAAGGCGGTATCCCAATCGGTTTCCACAAAATCCTTATACGGCGAGGGAGTTCCCTCCGTCCCTTTGAGCTCTTTCCATAAGGAGGCTTTCATCAGAGGCGTCGTCAGCCTGTCGGGATGGTGCAGGAACTGCCAGCCGAATCTACCCTTGACGCAGAGCGCGCCCTTGTTGGCCGGGGTGTCCCAGGTCGAGGTCACTTTGACCACCTTTCCGTCGCGCACGTTCAGGTCAAAGTTGCATCCCACCCCGCAGTAAGGGCAGGTTGTGGTGACCTTCGTCGTCTGCCAGTCGCGCCCCTGGCCGTGGCTCTCCTTTTCGGTCAGCGCGCCTGTGGGACACACCGAGATGCACTGCCCGCAGAAGACGCAGTTGCTGTCCTGCAGGCGTGTATCAAAGGAGGTGGCCACTTTGGCGCGGAAACCGCGATTCATCATGGTGATGGCGTTGACTGCCTGGATCTCGTCGCAGGCGCGGATGCAGCGGCGACAGCGGATGCACTTCTCCATGTCGCGCAGAATGAAAGGGTCGCGCCCGTCCGGGGGGAAGCGATGGCGTTCACCGACAAAAGGCGTTTCTTTGACGCCGTACTCGTAGATCAAGTCCTGGAACTCGCACCGGCTGCAGGACTCGCAGGTCATGCAGTCGGTGGGGTGGTCGGAGAGGAGCAGTTCCAGGACAAACTTGCGGGCGGTGCGCACTTTGGGCGAATCGGTCTGTACGTCCATCCCCTCCGAGATGGGAAAGGTGCAGGCGGGCTGCAGCACCCGCATCCCTTTGACCTCAACCAGACAGAGACGACAGGCCCCCTGCGGGGCCAATGCCGCGTGGTGGCATAACGTTGGAATGCGGATGCCGTTCGCCTGGGCTGCTTCGAGAATGGTCCCTCCGGGGGCTTCTATTTTCCTGCCGTTGATGATGAGTCTGGCCATGAATATGCTCCGTTTACGAGGTCAGAAGTTTCGATTTGGGCGTGGGTCCGGGGCGGATGGCAATTGCCTCGAACTTGCAAAACTTGTAGCAATCGCCGCAGACGATGCAGTTTGCCAGGTCGATCTCATGCGCGGCCTTCTTCTCCCCCTTGATCACCTTGTCGGGGCACTTCTTGCGGCAGACGCCGCAACCGTTGCACACGTCCGCCAGGATTTCGTAGTGGAACATCCCCTTGCAGACGCCGGAGGGGCAGAACTTATCGCGGATATGGGCCTCGTATTCATCGCGAAAATGGCGCATGGTGGTGACGACGGGATTTACGCTTCCCTGTCCCAATGCGCATAAGGAGGCCGTGGAGATGTTCTGGGTGAGGTACTCGAGCGTTTCCATGTCCTTTTCGGTCCCCTCGGCTTGAGTGATCCGGGTGAGGATTTCGAGGAGGCGCTTGGTTCCCAGCCAGCAGGGGGGGCACTTCCCGCAGGATTCATCCTGGGTGAAGTCCATGAAAAACCGGGCCACATCCACCATGCAGTCGTTTTCATCCAGAACGATCAGACCGCCCGAGCCCATCAGCGATCCGGCGGCCACGAGACTTTCAAAGTCGATGGGGGTGTCGAGGTACTGGGCCGGCAGGCATCCCCCCAGCGGTCCACCGGTCTGGGCGGCCTTAAACTTTTTCTTGTTGAGGATGCCGCCGCCGATATCGTAGATGATCTCCCGCATCGTGATCCCCATCGGAACCTCGATGAGGCCGGTGTTTTTCACCTTGCCCGCGATGGCAAAGGTTTTGGTCCCCTTGCTCTTTTCCGTCCCCATCCCGGCGAACCAGTCGGCGCCCTTCAGGAAGATCTGCGGCACGTTGGCCAGGGTCTCCACATTGTTGACCGAGGTGGGCTTTCCCCAAAGGCCGGAAACCGCCGGAAAGGGGGGACGGGGACGCGGCTCGCCGCGCCGGCCCTCGATGCTGTCTATCAGGGCGGTTTCCTCCCCGCAGACGAAGGCGCCCGCGCCGATACGGATATCCACATCGAAGTCGAAACCCTTGCCGAATATGTCTTTACCCAGGAGGCCCAGGCTGCGGGCCTGGGGAATGGCGATCTGCAGGTGTTCCACCGCGACAGGGTATTCGGCGCGGACGTAAATGTACCCTTGGGTGGCGCCCATGGCGTAGGCGGCGATGGCCATTCCCTCCAGGACGGAATGGGGATCCCCTTCGAGTACGGCGCGATCCATGAATGCACCGGGATCGCCCTCGTCGCCGTTGCAGATCAGATAGGCGGGCGGCGACCCGTCGGCGGGGGCGGGGCGGGAGGAAAGAGCCTGGCGGGCAAAAAACCACTTCTGGCCGGCGGGAAAGCCGGCGCCGCCTCGACCCCGTAGGCCGGAGCGCTTGGTTTCATCAATCACCTGCTCCGGGGTCATATGGAGGATCTTGTAGAGGGCAAAATAACCCTCCTTTGCGATGTACTCCTCGATGCGTTTGGGATCGATCTGGCCGCAATTGCGCAGGACCACCCGCACTTCGCCGGGACGTGGGGGCTTCAGCTCGCCCTCGGGCAGAAAATTCCCACCGCGCTCGGCGAGAATCTGCCGGGCCTCGGAACCGATGCGCTCCAGTTCTTCTAAGGTCATGGTTGTTCCTCTCCGATATGAAAACCATTACTCATACTGGGCAAGGATATCCGCCACCTGGTCGGGCTGAACCTTGGCATGGACGGTTTTGCCGACCATGAAGGCCGGGGCCTGACTGCACAGGCCGATGCAGCGACAGATTTCGAGACTATAACGCATATCGGGCGTGCTCTCCCCCGCCTTGACGCCCAGTTCGCCGCAGAGACGCTCGAGGTTTTTTGTATTGCCGCGGACGTAGCAGGCCGTTCCGAGGCATACACCGATACGATGTCTTCCACGGGGTTTTGTCGTGAAGAAGGAGTAGAAGGTGACGACGCCGAACACGGTGCTCTGGGGGACGCCTAATCCCTCGGCGATGTAGTCCTGCAGCTCTTTGGGGAGATAGCCGTAGAGTTCCTGCGCTTGGTGGAGCACCGGGATAAGGGCGCCTCCCTTGGCCTTTTCGCGATTGATGATGCCGTCCAGTTCCGGGCGATGGGCTTCCAGATCCATACTCATATCTGTTCCTCCGGGTTTATCGATGGCGGGCCGAAACATACAAGCAAAGATTTTGTATGTCAACAAATTTCTGGATGCCGAATTGTGTATAAAAAATCTTTACTTCTGTGGCTGTTTTACGTTAGTAAAAAAGTATGCATCATCTGATCGATGACTATCTGAACTACATGGCGGTCGAAAAGGGGGCTTCCCGGAACACCATCGACGGATACAGCAGGGATCTAAACCGCTATGCGGCGTTTATCGACAGCCGCAAGATACGCGATGTCCGTCGGATTGGGACCGAGGAAGTGATATCCTATCTGGCCCGGCTGAGGGACGAGGGACTGGCCGCCAACTCGGTGAATCGCGCGCTGGCCGCGCTCAGGGGGTTTTATAAATATCTGCTTCGCGAAAAGAAGCTGGAGAGCGCCCCGATGGCGCATATCGAGCTTGCCCGGGTCTGGATGCATCTCCCCGATGTCCTGAGCCGCGAGGAGATGGGTTTTCTGCTCGCGCAACCGGATTCGGCAACCCCGGCCGCGCTCCGGGATGCCGCGATGCTCGAACTCATGTATGCCACGGGCATACGGGTTTCGGAACTGGTTGGGCTGACTCTCAACAGCATCAACTGGCATGTCGGATACCTGGTTGCGCTGGGGAAAGGGGGAAAGGAAAGGATAGTCCCGCTTGGTCGAACGGCGTATGAGCGGGTGAAACGCTATCTCGAACAGGTGCGGCCGCTTATGCTCAGAGGCGGACAGTGCAACTGCCTGTTTCTGAACCGCTCGGGGAAAGGGATGACCCGACAGGGGTTCTGGAAGATCGTGAAGAAGTATGCGGGAAGGGCGAATATGGGAAAGAAGGTTCATCCACATACCTTCCGGCACTCCTTTGCAACCCACCTGCTCGAGGGAGGTGCCGATCTCCGTTCGGTGCAGATCATGCTGGGTCATGCCGATATTTCTACGACCCAGATCTACACGCACGTCACCCGGGAGCGGCTGAAAGAGGTTCATCGTAAGTACCACCCGCGGGGGTGATTTACGGCAGGATGATGTCGGATGCTTCCGAAAAAGGGATAAAGAGACATGGAATATACGTCGGGTAAGGCGGCAAAACCTGGGATAAGGGGCAAATCCGCAAAGACGTGGATCGCGCTCGTGATCATCGCGGTCCTGATCGGCGGAGGGCTGACGGCCGGATACCTCTATCCGCAGGGGATGAGCGGACTCTACAGGGGTCTGTTGAGGGTCCGGAATACCTTTACCTTCTTTGTCCTTGGACAGAAACCTCATTTCTATGCGCTCATTCTCGAAAAAAACGGCAAGGATTATCGTCTGACCTCGCGAGATTTCTTCGAGGTTTCGTACCGGGATGAATTTATCATCAAAGACGTGGTGACGGACGTCCTTTTCGGCGGCGGTGTGACCGTGGATCTCGACGGTATCGGGGGGGAGAACGATTTCGGCAAGCTTTTCAAAGGGATCGATCTGGTGGATAAAACGGTCCTGAGGGATCGGAAAGGTCATGTCGATATCAAGCCGGACAACTATACTTTTCTCGTTAAATATAAGGATGATCTCATCGGTTCCATCCCGATCCGGGTACAGATCACCCCGCAGGACTGGTTGCGTTACGCGCGCAGTTCCGGAAACCAGAAGGTCCAGATCGTTTACCTCAAGAAGGCGATCGCCATGAATCCGGGGGATGCCAATGTGCGCAGGATGCTTGCCTCGCTCTACCTCAATGCCGGGATGACCGGCGAGGCGATTCTCCAATACCAGGAGATCCTGGTCCTGAAGCCGGACGATACCGATGTCATGTCGGAGCTCGCGAAATGTTATCTGAAGGCCGGACGATACGAGGAGGTGATCAAGATTTCCACCCGGGCCGTCAAGGCCAATCCCAATGACGACAACGCAATGGCCAATATGGCCCAAGCCTGGGGCCGGTTGGGGAATTGGAACAAAGCCGTCGCCGTATATCTCGACGCATTGAAAATCAAGCCCGACAATCCCGTGGTGAATTTCAAGTTAGGGGAGGCTTACGAGAGACTGGGCCAGCTTGGGAAGGCCGCGGAGCAGTATCGTCTCGTTTTGGAGAAGGTGCCCAAGGCCGACCACGTGGTCGTCGCCCTCGCGGATGTCCTCTTGAAGACGGGTAAATTCGATGAAGCCATCCGCTGGCACCAGGAGGTCGTAAAACGACAGCCGAAAAATGCGGCCGCCTATGCCAATCTCGGTCTGGCCTACGGTGGGAAGGGGCTTCTCAATGAAGAAATCGAATATTATAAGAAAGCCATCGCGCTCAAACCGGATGATCCGGTTATACATTTCAATCTGGGGACGGCCTACGAAAAAGGGAAACGGGATCAGGAGGCGATTCGCCAGTACCAGAAAGTCATCGAGCTGAAACCGGGTGAGCCGGACGCCCTGGAGCGGTTGGCCGACATCCATTTCAAGGCTAAGCGTTACGGCGATGCGGCGCCCCTTTACGAGAAGGTGGTGAAAACGAGTCCCCGGAAGGCCGCTATTCACGGTCGGCTTGGTTTTGCCTATGCCGAACTGAAGAAGTATGCCCAGTCCGTCGAGAATTACCAGAAGGCGATCAATCTTGGTGCAAAAGATCCACAACTGCAGAAAAATCTCGCCCAGGCCTACAGCCAGATGGGAAAAACGAAAGAATCCATACCGATGTACGAGAAGATGGCCTCGAAAAAACCGACGACCGAGATCCTTAACATCCTGGCCGATGCCTACATGAAGGAGAAGCGTTACGACAAAGCGATCAGAACCTACAAGAAACTTATCGAAATGAACCCGAAAAAGGCCGCCCACTATGCGAGCGCCGGATACGCCTACGGCCTGAGTGGGGATCTGGACCGGCAGATCGAGTACTACTCCTTGTCGCTGAAATATGATCCTGAGGATGACGAGGTGTATGCAAATCTTGGGGAGGCTTACGAAAAGAAGGGGCTTTATGCCGAGGCGCTGAAGGCGTACACCGCCTCCTACGAACTGAATCCCGATGCGGTGCGCGTGGCACGGAAGATTCCCCAGATGAAGATCCGGATCATCCAGCAGAAGCAATAAGAAATATAAGGAGACCGAAGAGTGATGAAACCCGTCCATATAGGACAGCTTGCGATCGGCGGCGGCTTTCCGCTTGTGCTCATAGCCGGCCCCTGCGTAATCGAGAGCGAAGCGAAAACAATGGAGATTGCCGGATACCTCAAGGACCTGACCGGAAAACTGGGGATACCGTTTATCTTCAAAGCCTCCTATGACAAGGCGAACCGGACCTCGCGCGACGGCTATCGGGGTCCCGGCCTGAACAAGGGACTGGCGATACTGAAAAAGGTCCGGGAAGAACTGGACATCCCCGTCCTCTCCGACGTCCATCGCTTCGAGGAGATCGATCCGGCCGCCCGCGAGCTCGATGTCATCCAGATACCGGCGTTTCTCTGCCGCCAGACCGACTTCGTCGTTGAGGTTGCCCGTAAGGCGCGGGCGGTGAATATCAAGAAAGGGCAATTTCTTGCCCCCTGGGACGCCGCTAATGTCCTGGAGAAGGCTGCTGCGGCGGGTAACACGAATCTGCTTTTGACCGAGCGGGGGGTCAGCTTCGGTTATAACAACCTGGTGGTGGATTTTCGCGCCTTTCCGGTCCTGCGGGAGATCGGATATCCGGTCATCTTCGATGCCACGCACAGCGTCCAGCTTCCCGGTGGGGCCGGAAACGCATCGGGCGGCGATCGACGAATGGTTCCGGGCCTCGCCCGGGCGGCGGTGGCGGCGGGGATCGACGGCCTGTTTTTTGAAGTCCATCCGGAGCCTGAGAAGGCCCTCTGTGACGGTCCCAATTCGCTGCGAATGGACAGTCTGCCGACGCTCCTGTCTTCCCTGATGAGGATCGATGCGGTGGTACGGGAGGCGCGAGCCTGAGGGGGAGGATGAAAGGGTTTTGCGAATGAAAGAGATGACCGACGAAGGGCTGTTAAATCAGATCCGACGGATAAAACTCCTGATCCTGGATGTGGACGGGGTTATGACCGATGGCAGGATCATTATCGACGATGCGGGGTCAGAGAGCAAACACTTCGATGTAAGAGACGGCCATGGCTTGAAAATGCTCATGCGATACGGCATCGACGTGGCGCTGCTGACGGGAAGAAAATCCCGTGTGGTCGACCACCGCGCCGCCGAACTGGGAATTACAGAGGTCCATCAGGGGATCTGGAACAAGCGGGAGGTGTTTGACGAGATCCTTCGGCGGCGAAATCTTGCCGCGGAAGAGACCGCCTATGTGGGGGATGATGTCGTCGATGTACCGCTTCTCAGGCGGGTCGGCTTCGGTGTTGCCGTCGCCGATGCCTGTCCGGAAGCTATCGGAGCGGCCGGTTATGTGACCGAACATTCCGGCGGTCGGGGGGCGGTGAGGGAGGTATGCGAGGTGATCCTCCGGGCGCAGGGCCGGTGGGATGACGTCGCTGCCAGGTACGAATTTGTCTAAACGATTGTTATCCTTGGGAAGGACGTTTCATCTTTACATCCGCCGGGGCGAATGGTATAAAATGACGGCCGTCGCCGGTATGTATGGTTACCGTCTCGGCAGGAATGGATCCGGATGGGGATGATCAAAAAGGGAAGAAAAACGGCGCTCATCGTCGTCGTTCTGGCGGCGGTTCTCTGTGCGGCGGCAATCGTTGTAGTTTCAATTCCCAGGGATGCGGGAAAGGAACCCCTAAAAATCACATCGGACCAAGTGGATCTGCAGGTCCGAAACGTACGTTTTACCGAGGTCGGTGATTCCGATATGACCTTGGAGATCACGGCCGACATGGCCAGGTACCAGAAGAAGGAAAAGCTGGCATTTTTTGATAAGCCCACTGTCAAGATGCTGTTGAAGGACGGAAGGACATTCGTCATGACCGGCGACCATGGCCGATTCAATACCGACTCCAAAGACATGGAGATCGAAGGTCATGTCGCTATCGCCTCGGAAAACGGCGACCGTTTCGTGACGGACCGCCTCCGGTACTCAAACGCGGGGAAGCTGATCGAAACCGAGGGATCCGTCGTTATGGAAAACAGGAACATCCGGGTGAGCGGCGTGGGCATGACCTTGTCCCTGGAGGAGAAAAAGGTCGCGCTCCTATCCAAGGTCCGCGCGAGCTACCGAGGGGAGAGGCGAGAGGATAAATGATGCGGCGAAGGATTTGCACAATCATGATTTGCATAGGCATGCTGATCGCGCTTTTCGGGCAGCCGGTTGATGTAGGCGGCCAGGCGAAGGCGAAACCCAAGGCCGAAAGCAATCAGCCGATTCACATTGCTTCGGACCGCCTGGATGCCTATAATGAGAAACGGATGGTTGTCTTTACCGGCAACGCCGTGGCTGTCCAGGGGGGGCGGACGATTCGTTCGGACGTGCTGATCCTCTACTACAAGGAAAATAGGTCCGCGACACCATCGACCGGCGAGGCCGGTGGACCGGGTGACGTAGAGAGGGTTGAGGCGAAGGGCCGTGTCACGATCAGTGAAGGCGATCGGATCGTGACGGGAGAAAACGCCGTGTTCGACCAGAATGCCCAGAAGATTACCATGACAGGTAACGCCGTCATGCGCGAGGGCGCCAATATCATCCGGGGCGACAAGATCTTCGTATTCCTGGATGAAAATCGGGGTGCGGTGGAGGGGGCGCAGAACAGTCGGGTCACGGCCACGATATATCCCGGGGACCAGAAGGAGAGGAAGCGATGAACGTCATCGTCCGGTCTTACGGGGGGGAATGGCACTCGGTATATGGCATTTGAACTCAAACAGAACCTGAAACTTACCCAGCAGTTGATCATGACCCCCCAGCTCCAGCAGGCGATCAAACTCCTGCAACTGTCGAGGCTGGACCTGGTGGATGCGGTCAACCAGGAGATGGAGGAGAATCCGCTGCTGGAGGAGATCGCATCGGACGAGGATCCCGAAGCCGAGAAGAAGATCGAACCCGAACAGTCGGAGGAGGGCGCCCGCGAAGAGATCGGCTTGGTCGAACGGACCGAGGAACTGACGGGGGAAGGGGACGGCCGTCAGGAATTCGACTGGGACAGCTATCTGGAAGACTATGGTCCGATGGGGGTCACCTACGACCGGAAGGAGGGGGCCGCCCCCGCCTGGGATAACCTTATCCCCGTCAAATCGTCGCTCACGGACCACCTTGTCTGGCAGCTTCGTCTCTCGCCGCTCGTGAACGACGAGCGGCGCATCGGCGAACAGATCATCGGCAATCTTGACCAGAACGGCTATCTGATGGCTACGCTGGAGGAGATCGCCGCCCTGGAAAAAGTGGATCCGGCGGTGGTTGAAGGGGTGCTCAAGAAGGTACAGGAATTTGATCCGCCCGGGATTGCCGCCCGCGATCTCGGGGAGTGCCTGCTCAATCAGGCCCGGCTCCTGGGTAAAGTCAGGCCGCTTGTTGAAAGGATCATCTCGGGACACCTCAAAGACCTGGAGGTTAAAAACTATGTACAGATCGCCAGGAAATTAAAAGCCCCGCTCGACGATGTCCTGGCGGCTGTCGTTATCATCACCAACATGGATCCCAGACCGGGGAGCGTATACAACGAGGAACGCATCCAGGCGATCGTTCCAGATGTCTATGTCGTTAAAAGCGGTGACGACTACAAGGTGATCCTCAACGAAGAAGGGCTGCCCCGGCTCAGGATCAGCAATTTTTATCGAGAGATCATGGGGGGCATGGGCCGGGGGGCGAAGGCCGAAAACGGAAAGAAGTACATCAAGGAACGGGTCCAGTCGGCGACCTGGCTTATCAAGAGCATCCAGCAGCGACAAAGGACGATCTACCGGGTTGCCGAGAGCATCGTTCGGCATCAGAGGGAATTCTTCGACATGGGGATCGGCTTTCTAAAGCCGTTGATCCTGCGCGATATTGCCGATGATGTCGAGATGCACGAATCCACCATCAGTCGAGTGGTCACCAACAAGTATATGCATACCCCGCGGGGTATCTTCGAGATGAAGTACTTTTTCGGCAGCAGCATACGCAGGACCGGGGGTGATGATGTCGCGGCAAAGAGCGTGCAGGATGAAATCCGGAAGATCATCAGAGGGGAGAACCGTGAGAAACCATTGGGTGATCGGGAGATCGTCAAGAGTCTGCAGGCAAGAGCGGGGATCACCATCGCGCGGCGAACTGTGGCGAAATACCGGGAGATGATGGGTGTATTGCCCTCGTCGCGGCGGAAGCGGTATTTTTAGGCAATGGGTCAACCATGCCATGAGAGGAGAGGATGATGAAAATTTCAGTGACCTTCAGGAACACGGAGGGAGAAAACCGGCAGAAGGAATATGTGGCCGAGAAACTGGATAAACTCAAGAAATATATCGACAACCCGGTGGATGCCCGCGTCATCCTTTCGGTGGAGAAGTTTAGAAATACGGCGGAGATCAATCTGATGGCCGACGGTCTGAACATCAACAGCAAGGAAGAAGAAAAAGAGATGGTGCTGGCTATCGACAACGCCATTGAAAAGATCGAGCGCCAGTTAAAGAAACGCAAGGAGAAGATCCGCGGCTTCAAGAACAACAACGCCCGGAGCGGCGAGCCCGAGAGCGAACCGCAGGGTGAAGAGGGAGAAGAGCTGCCGGGGACCAAGGTGGTAGAAACCCGAAAGATCGTCCTGAAACCGATGTCCATCGAAGATGCCGTTATGGAAATGGAGACCACAAAGAATCGGTTCGTGATCTATCGTGATTCCTTGACGGAAAATGTGAACGTCATCTACCGCCGTGAAGACGGGGAGTTTGCCCTGCTGGAGATCAGCCGTTGAGCTTTGGGGAAAGGATGGCGGGTGTTGTCGGACCGCTGTCGGGAAAGGCAAAAGGCGCGCCGTTTTGCGGGGCGAGGGCAACTCCGCCGATCGTGGTCCATGGCGTCCTCGTTCAGGTTTCCGGCCTTGGCGTTCTGATCATGGGCGACAGCGGCACCGGTAAGACCGCTTGCGGCCTCGAGCTCGTCGGCCGGGGAGGTTTGTGGATCGCCGATGACGCGGTTGTCCTTGAAAGAAGGGGAGGCGTCCTTTACGGACGAGGCCACGAAAGGACGAAAAAATGGATCGCGGTCCGGGGCCGCGGGATCCTCGCTGCCCGCTCCTTGCTGCGAGCCGAAACGCTCCTCGATGAGACGCGGGTCCACTTGCTTATCCGGTTAATCCGCTCTTCGGCCGAGAAAGGCGTGGTCCGGAACGGTGAAACCAGATCCTTTCTCGAAATCGCGGGGATGACCCTTTCTTGCCGGCGTGTTGCAGCGGGCGGCCCTTCCGCTAAGACGGCAGACGAGGTGATTGGGTGTGTCGGAGAATATCTCGCCCGGGAGAAGCGGGGACCAACGGAAGAAGGCAACGATGAAACAGATGCGCGTGGCAATCATCACGGGATTGTCCGGTTCGGGTAAAAGCACCGCGCTTCGGGCCCTGGAAGACATCGGCTTTTTCTGCGTCGATAATCTGCCCGTGGCCCTCCTGCCGAGGTTTCTCGAGATCCAATCCGATCCGGCCAAAGAGATCGTGCGGGTCGCGATGGTCATGGATCTGAGAGAAACGGGATTTCTCGACAAATACGCCCGGATCTTCACCCGCCTCAAGGAAAAAGGTTTCCGGATCGAAATCCTCTTTTTTGACGCCGCCGACGAGGTCATCGTCCATCGATTCAGCGAAACGAGGCGCTCCCATCCCTTGGCCCCGCGGAGCGCCCTGATGGACGGCATCACGCAGGAGAGGGAGAAACTGGCCTCGCTCAAAAAGATGGCCGACAAGGTCATCGATACCACCTCCTGTAATGTCCATCAGCTCAAGGATATCGTTCAACGGTACTTCCTCGGGGAGGTGCAGGGAAAGAGGCTGGTGATCCATGTGAGCTCTTTCGGCTATCGCTTCGGATTGCCTGCCGATGCGGACATGGTTCTGGATGTCCGTTTTCTTCCCAACCCGCACTTCATCGAGGGGTTGCGTTCCTGCGACGGTCATGACCAGCGGGTCCGGAACTATGTTCTGGAATCGGAAGACGGTCGGATCTTTGTCAGAAAGATGTTCGATCTGATGGCGTTTCTCATCCCTCTCTACGAGAAAGAAGGGAAATCCCGCTTCAATATCGCCCTTGGCTGTACGGGCGGCCGCCACCGCTCCGTTGTGATGGCCAACCACCTGGGGGACTTCTTCACCGACAAGGGGTATCACGTGAACATCTCCCACCGCGATATCGGTAAATCCTGAAGACTTCAGAAGGCCGTTTTTTTAGTGACGTTGTCGGCAATCCAGTGAGGGTCCCACCACTCCCGCGGATCGACGAACCGGCCGTGGATGGCCACCCCGAAATGGAGATGATCCCCGCCGGCGAGCCCGGTGGCGCCCGAAGAGCCGATCACCTCGCCTTTTTTCACGCCCTGGTCCGGGCGAACCTGGATCGCGCTCATGTGGGCGTAATGTGTCGTGACGCCGAGACCGTGATCGATGATGACGGTGTTTCCATAAATGCCGAGCGGTCCGGCGAGGCGGACAATACCCGAGTTGGCCGCTTCGATCGGGCTAAGGGCGAGCGAGGCGAGATCGACACCCCCATGGAGGCTTTCACCCACCGGTTTCCCATTGTAGAGATAGGTTCGGCGGTCGCCGAACAGGGCCATCGGGGCGGCGTTTTTCATTCGTAAAAAGGCGTCCTGCCAGAGCTGACGCGGTTCCGATTTCCGGCAGACGGACTGGATCGTCTGGAGGTTCTCGCTGCGGAGCAGCGTATTGACATATATGAACGTTTCAAGGGGCGTCTTACCCCTGAGGGCCGGAATCGCCGCCTGAAATTCCGGCATCTTCTTTTCTAAAAAGGCGTCGGTGAGGGTCATCGTGTCGGTGCGGAACTTCCTTTTTTTGATGAGAGCCGGGATGCCGCTTAAGGTCTCGTTTCCGGCCCGATCGCGGGCCAGGATACGGATCTGCGGGGAACCGGGCGCCGCATCGGGCGGCAGGGCGAAGTAGGCCACATAACCCGGTTTGCCTGTAAGGGTCGCGGGATACCCGGGATAGAAAAGATCGCCGACCTGGACACCGGTCGCCAAGACCGCCTCGGACAGATGATAGGCCAGGACACCGGCCCCCCCTTGATTGATGTGATTGGCGGGGTTGAGTTGAAATACCTGGGGCGGCAGCAAGTCGATCTGCGCCGGCCGTTTGACGACGGTGCGGTTCTTCCAGAGCGAATGATCGATCGCGGTTAAGGTCAGGGTGGCCGGTCCGTCCTGAAGTTTCAGGGCGGCGGCATCGACGGTGACGGAGAGCGCCTTCTGCAGGACTCCTGCCTCCGGGTAGTCGTTGGAAGCCAGGACGTTCGAGCGGCTATCCTGCGTGAGGGTAATTTCGGTATGGCGAAGCCCCCGCCCTTCATCCGAGAAAGCGACGGTGAGCAGCTTGGCCTTCCCGATCATTACGGGGTCTTCATCAATGACGGCCTTCGGGCCGATGCCCTCGCCCACCGTCATGTAGAACCATCCGCCCGCCGCGAGCAGGATTGCCGCAACGACGATATACCAGAAACCTTTTTTCATGATTGCCGTCCCTCCACAAGTTGGGCTCGGTATAATCGCTTCGTGGCCGTTTTGCAAGTCAAAAAAGGTCCAGCGCGCGGAGGGGCTGCGATTTTCAAAGGTCTCACCACGTATGTCTTGATCTTGAGCCTGTAAATTGTTATAATTTCAAAAAACTATCCGTACCGACAGGAAGGAACCCCTCATGCTTCAGGATAAAAAAATCGTTCTGGGGGTCACCGGCGGTATTGCCGCTTATAAGGCCGCCGAGTTGGTCCGCGAACTGGTCCGGCGCGGGGCGGTGGTCCGGGTGGTGATGACCGACCACGCCCGTGAATTTGTCGGGCCGCTGACCTTCGAGACCCTATCGGGTCATCCGGTGGCGACGGACCTCTTCCGTCTGACGGGCGGCCACGAGATCGATCATATTGCGCTCGCCGAATTCGCCGAACTTATCGTCATCGCCCCGGCGACGGCCAACAGCATCGGCAAACTCGCCGCCGGGATCGCCGACGATCTGCTGACGACGGTCCTTCTCGCTGCAACCGCTCCCGTCCTGATCTGTCCGGCGATGAATGCAAAGATGTATGCGAATGCCGTCGTGAAGGAAAACATGGCGCGGCTGATTGCGCGTGGCTACACGGTTATGGAACCGGCGTACGGCGAGCTGGCCTGTCGGACCGAAGGACAGGGGAGGCTTCCCGAAGTTCCGGAGATCGCTGAAGAGATCGAATCCCTCCTTTCACCCAAAAACCTTGAGGGCGAACATATCCTCATTACGGCGGGACCCACACAGGAACCCTTCGATCCGGTGCGTTACATCACCAATCACTCCTCGGGCAAGATGGGCTATGCCCTGGCCGTGATGGCAAGACGAAGGGGCGCCGCCGTCACGCTGATCAGCGGACCAACCGAACTCCCCGCTCCGAACGGCGTACGTTTTGTTTCGGTCCAGACAGCGCTCGCGATGCGGGACTCGGTGCTGGAGCATCTGAAAGAGGCCACGGTGGTCATCAAGGCCGCCGCTGTATCCGATTACCGGCCGACGGTCCGTCGGGCGACAAAAATCAAGAAAAGCGCCGAGCGAATGACCGTTCGCCTCGAGAGGAATCCCGATATCATCGCTGAGGTCGGGAAAAGGAAGGGAAGCCGCATCGTGGTCGGCTTCGCCATGGAATCGGACCATCTCCTGAAAAACGCCCGAGCGAAGCTGATGAACAAAAGGATGGATCTCATCGTGGCCAATGACCTGACCACACCCGGTGCCGGTTTCCGGACGGATACCAATGTCATCCGGATCCTCGAGCGGGGGGGGGGCGACGAGACGTTTCCCCTGATGGACAAGCTCGATGCGGCGGGCGTCATCCTCGATCGGGTGAAGAAGGTCAGGGACGACCAGAGGGCCCGGGATGGGCGCTGAAGAGGAACCGAGGAAAGAGCTGTTGACGCTGGTCCTGTCGCTCAAGGAGCGGCTGCAGGCGGACAGGGAACTGGGCAGACCCCTTTCCTATCTCACCCGGCCGATCGTCGCCGCGGACAGTGGAGCGGCGATCCCGGCTGAAACGGAGGTGTCCGCCGTTGAAACTGCGTCGAGCGGGGACCTTTCCCCGTTGGAGCAGGTCCGGGCGGAGCTCGGAGATTGTCGCCGTTGTGAATTGCACCGCACACGTCGCCGTCTGGTATTCGGCGAGGGCAATCCGGAGGCGGATCTCGTTTTTGTGGGCGAGGCGCCGGGGGCGGATGAAGACGCCCAGGGCCGACCCTTCGTAGGACGTGCCGGACAGCTCTTGACAAAGATCATCGAGGCGATGCGCCTGAAACGGGAGGAGGTATACATCTGCAATATCCTGAAATGCCGCCCCCCGGGAAACCGCAATCCCGAACCCGGTGAGATCGCTTCCTGCGAACCCTTTTTGATTCGCCAGCTCGAGACGATCCGACCGCGGGTGATCTGCGCCCTCGGGACATTTGCGGCCCACACGCTGCTGAAATCGGAAGCGCCCATCAGCATCCTGCGGGGGCGTTTCCATTCCTATCATACGGTTCCGCTGATGCCGACGTACCACCCCGCGTATCTGCTCAGGAACCCCGGGGCGAAAAAACAGGTCTGGGAAGATGTGCAGGTCATCATGAAGGAGCTAAAGAAATGAGAAGGGCCCGATTGCGAAGAATAGCGCCTGTGACGGTGTTTCTGCTGGCTCTGGCGGGCGTTGTCATGCTGTGTGGGAATCCGGTCACGGCTGCGCAAAAACCGCCGGTCTTGGACGTCATCACCGTCAGCGCCGCCATAACCCCTCCCATCGCCGAATACATCCTGCAGAGTATCGACGAAGCCGCTAAAGGCAACGCGGAGGGGCTGATCATCCGTCTTGATACCCCCGGCGGCCTGGACCTGGCCATGCGGGACATCGCCAAGGGGATACTCAACGCTCCAGTCCCGGTCATTGTCTATGTCGCCCCTTCGGGAGCAAGAGCGGCCTCAGCCGGCGTGATCATTACCGTGGCCGCCCACATCGCCGCGATGGCGCCGGGGACGAACATTGGGGCGGCCCATCCAGTGGGCCTGGGGATAGGCGGCGGTATGGACAAGACGATGAGCCGGAAGGTTGAGAACGATGCCGTTGCCTATGTCCGGGGGATCGCCGGAAAGCGGGGACGGAGCGAAGAATGGGTCGAGAAGGCGGTTCGGAAGAGCGAATCGATCACCGCCGAGGAGGCCCTTCGCCTCAGGGTGATCGATTTCGTGAGCAGAGATCTGAATCACCTGCTGTCCCAGATCGGCGGCAGGGAAGTCTCGATCGCTTCGGGGAAAAAGGTTCTCTTAACGAAAGAGGCCGTCATCAATCACAAACAAATGGGGTTCCGCCCCAAGATTCTCTCCGCGCTGAGCGATCCCAACATCGCCTACATTCTGCTGCTTGTGGGTCTGGCCGGCCTCTATTTCGAGCTGTCCAACCCGGGTGTCATCTTCCCCGGCGTGATCGGCGGCATCTCCCTGATCATGGCGTTTTTCGCGATGCAGACCCTGCCGGTGAACTATGCGGGGGTCGCCCTGATCCTCTTCAGCATCATCCTGTTCATTGCCGAGATAAAGGTGATCAGCCATGGAATCCTTACCGTGGGCGGGATCGTCTCGCTCGTTATCGGTTCGCTGATGCTCTTCCAGACCGCCGATCCCGCCCTCCGGATATCCTTGGGCGTTCTTGTTCCGGCGGTGACGGTCACATCGCTCTTCTTCATTGCGGTTATCGCGATCGCCGTCAAGGCGCAGCTCCGGCCGCGGCGAGGAGGACAAGAGGGGATGCAAGGCGAGGAAGGGAGTGCGATCACCGATATCGGTGCAGAGGGGAAGGTTTTGATTCATGGGGAGCAATGGGACGCAACGAGCGACACTCCCATAGCCCGGGGCGCCAGAATCCGGGTGATAAGCGTGGAGCATTTAAAAGCCAAGGTAGAACCCATCGAAAAATAATCCGTTCAGCAAAGAGGAGGTCAGTCATGTCCGGTATGTATCCAGTCATCGTCGTGGTAGTTCTGGTTGTCATGTTCCTTTCCTCGGCAATCCGTATCCTCAATGAGTACGAACGGGGCGTCATCTTTCGCCTCGGGAGGGTCATTGCCACAAAGGGACCGGGGCTCATCATCCTGATCCCCGTGGTCGATAAAATGGTCAAGATCGACATGCGGACGATTACAATGGACGTCCCCCCGCAGGATGTCATCACCCGGGACAACGTCTCGATCAAGGTGAATGCCGTCGTCTATTTCCGCGTCATGGACGCGAATGCCGCCGTGATCGACGTGGAGAACTACCTCTACGCGACGTCACAGCTCTCCCAGACGACGCTGCGGAGCGTCTGTGGACAGATGGAACTCGACGAGATCCTCTCCGAGCGGGAGAAGATCAACCTTCGCCTCCAGGAGATCCTGGACCGGAGCACCGAACCCTGGGGAATCAAGGTCTCCCACGTCGAGGTCAAGCAGATCGACCTGCCCGAAGAGATGAAACGGGCCATCGCCAAACAGGCCGAGGCGGAGCGGGAACGGCGGGCGAAGGTGATCAACGCGGAAGGCGAGTTCCAGGCGGCGCAGAAGCTGATCGAGGCGGCGGCGCTTATGGAGACACAGCCCATGTCGCTGCAGCTCCGCTACCTCCAGACCTTGAACCAGATCGCCTCGGAAAACAACTCCACGACGATCTTCCCCATCCCGATCGACCTGTTCAAGCCGTTCATGAAGCTGGCGGAAAAGACGTAAAGCCGGTCAGGCGGGG
>Ga0233425_10002218_pt1 | contig 39337 bp, 25 predicted proteins | sample Watercolumn_Towu_2_FD_181712 | JGI IMG/M metagenome (GOLD analysis project Ga0233425, IMG submission 181712) | Freshwater microbial communities from Lake Towuti, South Sulawesi, Indonesia - Watercolumn_Towuti2014_140_MG | ecosystem: Environmental > Aquatic > Freshwater > Lake | place... | reverse complement strand
TTGATGTCGCTCAAGAAGGGGGGCATCTACCAGGCGGTGGAGGAGAGCCCCGGGGACGTTGAGCTGGTTCGTTCGGGGCCGGTCCTCGAGCAACTCGTGGCATTGCGGCTCGGGGGCTTTGCCGGCGTGGTTCCAGGCGAGGGAACCGTGTCGTTCGTGGTCGATTCCGGTGCCAGCCTCCTGGAGGAGGGCAAGGAGGGCAGCTTCGACAGGATCGACTGGGCGGCAGAGTGCAAGAATCCGTCGATGTCCCTTCCGTCCGCACAGGGAGTTGTCGCGGCCACGTGCGGTTCATCCTTGCGGCTGCTCGTGGCGCCGGAATACCCCTCGCCGGAATTCGACTGGCCCGGCCCCCGCGGCTGGGGGAACAGCGGGTGCCGGTAGGGTGAGGGGGGCGTCTTCGTGGGGCCATGTCTACGGGGTCGTGCAGATTGCCCCGTGGTAGCGCAGGCCCCAGTAGGGTAGGAGCCAGAATGCGGGGCTGAGCCGGGCGTTGCCCGTGCCCCCGTCCTTGACCCGGTAGGGGTTTGCATCCCACCGCTGAATCGCGATTTCCTCATCCCGGACCACGTTGCAGGCCACCTGCCAGGTGGCCAAGCCAGATGCTTCACCCTCCAGTGCGCAATGTCCGGCAAAGGTTACAGGTGCAGTCGCGATCCCTTGCGCCTCCGGGGAAACCCGCTATGATGGGGATGGCTATGGTTGCGCCCGGGGGGACCGTGGGTCGCGAGGAACTCCAGATACGTATCGACAGGCTGCTGCGGCGGGAGCGTGGGGAACGGCTCTTTTCCGGAACGGCAAGGGGGAGTGATCGGGTTCTGGTTCTGCAGCTTGCGTCGACGCCGGGCAGGCCGGATGAGAAGGAGCTGGAGCGGCTCCGAGGGGTGGGGGAGGCGCTGTCTGCAATCGACAATCCGGCCATCCCGAGGCAGCGGGGCTGGTTCATCAAGGACTCCGGGGTGATCGAGATGATCACAGTGGACCCGTCGGGGGTTTTCCTGGCGGATCTGCTGACGTCGGGGATGCTGTCGCCGGGGCGGGTGCTCTCGTTCTGGGAGCAGCTCCTGACCGCGCTGGGGCCGCTGGCTGAGAAGCGGTTGCCGTACTGCCTGTCGCATCCGGACCGGATCATGCTGGACCGGCGGGGGCGGGTCGTGCTTCCGGAGGCCGGATTCGTGTCGGTGGTCGAGCCGCTCCTGGTGCGTGGGCCGTCCCAGTCGGGGTCGCTGCTCCAGCGGCTGTTCGTGGAGCCGGACCTGGTGCCGCCTGAGCTGCTCCGGGGGCAGCCGTGCACGCCGGCGTCGGACGTGTACCAGTCGGCTGCGCTGGTGTATCGGCTGATGTGCGGGGAGTCTGCGTTCGGCTCGGGCATGTCGCTGGAGGTCTACAACCGGATGCTCAGCGACCAGTCGATTCCGCTGGACGAGCGTCTCCCGGAGGTATCGACGCCGCTGGCCGAGCTGGTGTCCGACTGCCTTTCGAAAGATCAGTCCCGGCGCCCGCGCACGCCGGTCGAGCTGAAGGGGCGGCTGCTTACCGTTCGGGGTTCGCGAGAGCCGCTGGCGGAGCTGATCCTCAAGCAGCCTGAGAAGCAGTATTCGGCGCGGTACGGCGGGATCCTGGCCGTGCATTCCGGGGGGGATGAGGCCGAGGAGGAGCTGTCGGCGCCGCCCGAACCGGAAGTGGCCGAGGTCGAGAAGCAGGTTCTCCTGGGACAGCTCGAGCGAATGCGGGAGAAGCGGGGGGCAAAGGACCCCGGCAAGAGTCGGATGCCCCTGCTGATCGCCCTGCTGGTGGCCGTGGCCGCGGCCGTGTTCCTCATCGGCCGGCTGCCCGACATGAGCGGACCGGGTGAGAGGAAGGCCGAGGGGCCTGCCCCGCCGGACAGTGACGGCATGACCCACCACGAGGTGGTGTGGGACGGCGAGAATGCGGGGCATCCCTCGGAAAGGTCGTTGTTCGAGGGGATTCCCGCCCACCTCAAGAGGGGGCTCGAGGCACGGGGGATTCCGCTGTCCGCCGAGCTGAAGTTCGAGCCGCCGGTGCTGCCTCCCTACAAGGTGCGCTGCCTGGTGGATGGCAAGGAGGCCGCAAGCTTCCGGTTCACGGCACGGAACAGGCTGGCGACCGTCGGCCTTCCGCCCTCTCCCAACCCGGACGACGTGCAGCGCTACGTCGTGCTGTACGATGCCGACGGACTTGCCCGCATGCTGGTCGGAGAGGATGCCACCGGCCGGATCGTGGGAGAGTTCCCGCTCTGATCAGAAGCCGGCCGATACCGCGGCCGAGAAGACGTCGAAGCTGGACGCGAACGTGCCGGAGCCGACCTTGATCCAGTCGACCTCGGGGGACTGCGTCTGCACGGGGTACTGCTTGTAGACCCGGGTCTGGTCGGGGGACACGCTCCGGTCCGCCTGGAAGATGTGGGAGTAGGCCAGGCTCAGGCGCCACGAATTCCAGTTGAAGGACAGCCCGCCCGAGGCACCGAGCCTGTCGAAGCTGGTGAAGTCGAGGTTCGTGTTCTCCTCGGGAACGGCACCGGTTTCCAGGTAGGTGCCGGCATGTACGGTCAGCCAGTCGAGAGGGGAAACCTGTCCGCCCAGGCGCAGGCTCCAGGTATCCTTGTATTCCTTGGGAATCTTCACGGGCTGGAACGGGAGCTCCGTGGCCGTGACCACGCCGCTTCCGACCATCTTCATGTAGCCGTCCAGGCGGACGTCGTAGCTCTCCAGCGCAGACCATCCCTCCCAGACGACATCCAGCTCGACGTCGAACAGCTCCCGGCGGTCCGCCTCGGCTCCGACTTCGTGGAAGTACCGGACTCCCAGGCGCCCGGTCATGGGGTAGGAGAACTTGAACGTCGTGGGGATGGAATCGGTCATGTTGTCGGAATTGTCGAACGACTTGAGCCCTTCCTCGCCCGATGCGATGTTGTCCATCGTCGGGCTCTGAAAGGTGAGCCTGGTGGTGCCGTCGGCATCGAAATGGACCGTCGGACCTCGGAAGGATGCCCCGACCTCGAGGAAGTCGAAGGGCCTCATCCAGGCACCGAGGGTCCCGGTGAACCCGATGTGGTCGCTTACCTTGATGTCCGCCTTCACGTCGTATTCGGGGTAGGTCTTGCCGGAATCGGCTTCGTCGAATGCCTTGTCCATGAACCAGCCGTTGACCATCATGGAAAACTGAGCGGAGAGCAGATCCACCCACGAGAAGCTCAGGCCGACGCCCCACCTGTCACGCCGGCCATACGCGGCGGACACCGTGTAGTAAGCAAGCAGCACATTCTTGTCGAGCAGCATGTAGTAGTGCGGCGGGCAGCGCTTGGGATCCGTGTCCGCACAGTGCGGGTATGAGGTCTTGGAGGCCGGGTCGACGGTGACCGGGAAATGGGACACTCCGTTGGCGCTTGGGCCGTACGCCGCGAGGCCGAAGTTCCAGTTCTCCAGGCCGAAATCAGCCGAGAGCGCCACGAACGGGTCGAGCCACATGGGGCCGGCCTGGTCGGAAATGCCGGGGGCCTCCTGGCCATCCGTGTAGCGGCCCGTGAAGTCCACCTGGTTGAGCGAGACGTTGTTGCCCAGGTAGAACCGGACCCCGCGTACCTTGATCAGGCCGGCGGGATTCAGCTCGATGCTGGTGAGGTCGTCCGCCCGGGCGGTGTAGGCACCGCCTCTGCCCAGGGCAACGGTTCCATTGGTCGGGAACTCGAAGCCGCCTGCCATTGCGGCCGACGACCACAGAAGGACGAGCAGACTGAAGAACTGCGAAGAAGGCCCGCGCACAGTCACGATCCACCTCCGGATGCACTGCCTGACCACCCGTATAGCATCGCCGGGCCGGGGCGGCAACGGAGAATTCGGAGGGGGGACATTCCCAGCCGCCGCGCTTTACCCGAGGCCAACGTCCAGGTATTATTGCCCGGTTGAACGCCTGACCCCAGGGGGATGCCATGGTTCGTTTCGCAACGGGTTTCTTCAGCATCTCGTGTCTCGTTCTCTCCGCAGGAGGCTGCACCGGAGGGGGAGTTTCCGTGAGTCTCGACCTGCCGGGCGGCGGCGAGGTTGGAACGGACGCTTCCTCGGTCGCAGATGTCCCCGAGGCCGGAGACGGCCAGGCAGAGGCATCATGGGACCTGCAGCCGCGCGAACTGGTCACGGAAACGGTGTCGGATGTGGCCGAGCCGTGCGAGGGACCGGGCTGTTTCGGCGATCCCTGCCAGGAGAATGCCGACTGCCTTTCCGGCTTCTGCATTCTCCACCTGGGAGAGCAGATCTGCACCAGCGAGTGCGTCGAGGAATGTCCGGCCGGCTTTTCGTGCGAGCAGTTCGGCGGGGCAGGCCGCGACCTGTCTTTCGTGTGCGTCAGCCGGTACCCCACGCTCTGCCTTCCCTGCGCTGCGGATTCCGAGTGCAAGGCATCGCCTGCGGATGCGTTCCAGTGTGCGGTGTACGCGGGGGAAGGGAGCTTCTGCGCGGCCCCGTGCGACGCGGGCAATCCGTGCCCCACGGGGTACCTGTGCCAGACGGTCACGTCCATGTCGGGCGGGAGCTCACAGCAGTGCGTCCGGGAAGGGGGAGTGTGCGACTGTACCGCGCATGCAGTGCAGGCCGGGCTGTCGACCCCGTGCTCGGAGAGCAACGAGTTCGGCCAGTGCGACGGGACCCGGACCTGTGACAAGGAAGGGTTGACCACCTGCAGCGCCGGGGTGCCTTCGGCCGAGGAGTGCAACGGGCTGGACGATGACTGCGACGAGCAGGTGGACGAAGAGGTATGCGACGACGGAAATCCCTGCACCGATGACGTCTGTGCGCCGGGCCAGGGATGTCAGCACCAGGCGCTGGACGGGGTGGAGTGCTCCGACGGCGACCCATGCACCGTGGCCGAGCTGTGCAAGAAGGGTATCTGTGCGGGGACGCCGGTGCTGTGCAACGACAACAACCCGTGCACGGACGACTCGTGCACCGAGGTCGGCGGATGCGCGTTCGAGAACAACCAGGAGCTGTGCGATGACGGGGATGCCTGCACGGTCGGGGACCACTGCCTGGCCGGGACGTGTGCCGGGACGGAGGTGTCGTGCGAGTGCGGAACCGATTCCGACTGCCAGGGGCTCGAGGACGGCAACCTGTGCAACGGGACCCTGTTCTGCGACCAGGGGAAGCTGCCCTATGTCTGTGCGGTGAAGGCCGGCACTGCGGTCGAGTGCCCCGAGCCCGAAGGGAAGGATGCGTTCTGCCTCCAGGCCGTGTGCGACCCCGTGACCGGGAAGTGCGGGACCGAGTCGTCTCACGAGGGGGCCGCGTGCAGCGACGGCGACTTGTGCACCATCGCTGACTCGTGCATCGAGGGGATCTGTGAGGGGACCACCGCGGTCTGCGACGACGGCAACCCGTGCACGTCCGATTCGTGCGACAAGGCCAAGGGGTGCGTGTTCAAGCCCACGAGCGCGTCCTGCAGCGACGGGAACTCGTGCACCGAAGGGGACCAGTGCCAGAATGGGGCCTGCACGGGGGGAACGCCGGTGGATTGCAACGACGGCAACCTGTGCACCACGGATTCCTGCCACCCGCTGACCGGCTGCGAGCACTCGTTCAACACGGCCCCGTGCGACGACAAGAGCCTTTGCACGGTAGGAGACAAGTGCAAAGACGGGGTCTGCGCACCCGGCAAGGCCCTCGACTGCGACGACGGGAACGACTGCACCGCGGACTCGTGCAACCCGGTCACCGGATGCCAGCACCTGGCCGGCTCGGGGGCGTGCGACGACCTCGATCCGTGTACCACCGGCGACTACTGCTCCGCAGGCATGTGCATCGGTGCGGCGGGCCTGGACTGCAGTGACGGCAACCTGTGCACCGACGACTGGTGCGTCCCGATGGCGGGGTGCAACCACAAGCCCAACACGGCTCCGTGCGACGACGGAAACCCCTGCTCCACGGGGGACAAGTGCGGCGGCGGGATCTGCCAGCCCGGGGCCAAGCCGGTCTGCGACGACTCGAATCCCTGCACCGACGATTCCTGCGATCCGGCCAAGGGGTGCGTCTTCGTCTTCAACACCAAGCCGTGCGACGACGACAACCTCTGCACCACGGGCGGCGTGTGCAAGGCCGGCAAGTGCGCGGGGACCGGCACGGTCGAATGCGACGACGGCAACCTCTGCACCACCGATTCCTGTGATCCCCAGGCCGGCTGCGTGTTCAAGATGAACCAGGTGCCGTGCGACGACGGCAACCTGTGCACGTTCGGCGACCACTGCGACATCGGGAAGTGCATCGGCGGCGGCGCACTCACCTGCAAGGACGGCAATCCGTGCACGGACGACGCCTGCAATCCCAAGGCCGGCTGCGAGTTCCCCCCGAACACCGCCAAGTGCGATGACGGGACGGTCTGCACCACCGTCGACGTGTGTACCAACGGGGTCTGCAAGGGGACCCTGCCCCTGGCGTGCGACGACGCCAACCCCTGCACCTCGGACTGGTGCGATGCCGCCCTCGGGTGCCAGCACGCCCCGCTCGTGGCCGCGTGCAACGACGGCAACAAGTGCACCGGCGACGACCAATGCCTCGCGGGGCAGTGCGTCGGCGGACCCGCCGTGTCCTGCGATGACTCCAACGTCTGCACCGACGACTCCTGCGAACCGGCCAAGGGGTGCCTGCATGCGCTCAACACCGCATCGTGCGACGACGGTAACGCCTGCACCTCCGGGGACGTCTGCCTGGCCGGTACCTGCAAGGCGGGCGGAGCCGTGACCTGCAACGACTCCAACCTGTGCACCGACGACTCGTGCGACCCGGCCAAGGGGTGCCTGTACACGCCCAACACGGTCCCCTGCAACGACTCCAACGCATGCACGTCCGGCGACAAATGCGGTGGGGGGAGCTGCATCCCCGGGGCGGGCATCACCTGCAACGACGGGAAGCCCTGCACGACCGACTCGTGCGAGCCCGCGACCGGTTGTGTGTACACTCCGATCACTCCCTGCTGCGGCAACGGCGTGAAAGAAGGAACCGAGGAGTGCGACGACGGGAACAACGTGTCCAACGACGGCTGCTCCGCAGACTGCAAGTCGGAGTTCAGCGGCTGCCAGGGCGGGGCGCAGCTCCTCAGCACGAGCCCCAACAGCCAGATCGTGGTCTGCTACAATGCGAGCACGTGCGAGCAGGATTACGAGAGCCTGTGTCCCACCGGCTGGGAGCTTTGCAGCCAGCTCCAGTACACGCAGCGCAACGACGGGTGGAACTATTCTACCGGCGGAAAGACCGGGCTCGGTGCCATCCGCTGCCGCAACGGTGGCGGAGCCGGGCACTACACGATCCACACGGGCAACCTGGGCCAGGACGAGGGGGACAACTGCCACTACGGCTCGTCCCGTCCGTCCTGCCCCTCCAGCTACGGTTGCAACGAGCAGGGCAACCTGGCGGTGTGCTGCAAGCACAACGCTCTGTGCGGGAACGGCAAGGTGGACGGCGCCGAGGAAGAGTGCGACGACGGGAACAAGAGCAACGACGACAGCTGCCTGAACAACTGCATGAGCCGGTACACCGGGGGCTGCGGCTGAGAACGAGGCCTTCCGGGGCCGGGGGGGAACGATGACGAGCTGGTTGTTGCTCTTGGCGCTTTCCGCGGGAATCCCGGCCCAGGGCAGTGGACAGACGGATCCGGTGGTGGTCCTGGCCGAGCTGCCGGAGACCGGGGATCCGGTGGTGGAAACCGCATTGTCGGCCGACGGCACCTCCGCTGCGTTCGTGACGCGGGGAGAAGACGGCGACACCCTGTGGCAGGGGGGAGACCGCAAGGCCAACTGCGAGGAGATCGCACAGGTCACAGTTGCGCCGCTCGGGCTGGCCTACTGGTGCCGCAACGGGGACGAGCAGTCGATCTTCTTCGAGGAGCAGAGTGTAGGGCCGTTCCTGGACATCTCCCTTCCGAACCTGGATGCGCTGGCTGCGCTGGCGGTCCCGACGGCAATGGAGTGGGGGTATCGAGCCGGTACCCGCACGGTGCTGGCGGCACGGGACGTCCGGGGAGAATGGCAGAGCTACTTCCGTTACTCCGCGGCTCCGGCCGTGCAGGAGAAGCGCGGGTTGCCCACCACGGTCACCGTATCTCCCGGGCCGGATGCCTCGGTCCAGAAGGCAAGGAGCGTCCGTTTTCGCCTCACCCAAGGCGGTGTTCCGCTGTACCTGGCGACAGAGAAACGGGAGGAGTGCGTGTACCTCGGGAGCGAGGCGCTGGGGTGCGGACAGCAGGTATCGATGCTGGCCTGGGCATCCGCCGCGGGGCGGCCGGCGTTTGCGGTGACCACGTCCGAGGGGCTGATGGTCTACACCGGCGCCCAGGTCTGGGGTCCGACCCGGAACCTGGACTGGGTTGCCTTTTCTCCGGACGGCGCTCACCTGGCATTCGTGATGCGGGAGGGGGAGCGCCAGGTCCTGGTGGTGGACGACGAGCGGCTTGAGGAGCGGGCCGTGATCGAGTCGGTGGTCTGGACCTCGGACAACCGGCTGGTGTTCCTGGGGCACGACGAGGCCGGCTCGCACGTGTTCGTCGGGGGCAACGAGGTGCTGGCGAGGGACCTCGTGACAGCGGTGTACGTGTCCCCCCGGGGCGACGTGTGGGCATCGGGGCGGCACCAGGGAAGGACCTTCCTGGCCCGTGCAGGGGGGGCGGACGGCGTGACAGGTACGGCGGGGGCGGCACCTGCGGCAGGAGCAGCGGGTACGGTAACAGCCGGCGTTTCAGACGGGTTCGAGTCGCTGTGGGGGGAGGGATTCCTGGCCGGCGGCGAGCTGTACGGAGTGATGCGACTGGCCGGTGGCCGGCAGGCCGTGCTGCTGGGCGAGAAGGTCTCGTCTCCGTTCGATGGGGTAGGGCGGCTTTCTCCGTCGCACGACGTGCGGCGGCTTGCCGGGATCGGTAGCACTCCGGACGGGGATCGGCTGCTGGTGGACCTGGCCGAGGTGGGTGCTCCTCTCGGCGGGCGGGCGGAGCAGCTCACCTGGTGCGGCAACGAGCGGGTGCTCCTTCGGGAGCGGCGGGCCGATGCTGATTGCGCCTCGGTCGGCGGCGAGAAGCCGTTCTGTTGTGCGCGGATGGTGATGTCGGCCTGCGGTGCTTCGGGTCCCCCGGATTTCGTGTGCGTGGAGCAGGGCAAGTACTCGCTCTTCCTGGCCGGAGAGAAGGTCTTAGAGCCCTACGACGAGATTCCGCCGCACCTGATCTGGCAGGACTTCGCGGGGGGTCGGTTCGACTTTGCGGCCCGCCGGGGGCAGGAGTGGTTCGTCGTGACGGACGGGAAGGAGCGGCCGGCCGGCGGGAAGCCGCTGGCGGTGCGGCCGTTCCAGGATTCGCCGTGGTTCCTGGTGATGGGGAAGGAGGGGAGCCGCTGGATGACCCGGGACGGGGACGGACCGTGGTTTTCCCTGGCATCACCGCCGTTCGAGGTCGGGGGGGAGTGGGTGTATCGAGGCCGGGGCAAGGGGCAGGAATGGTGGGTGCTCGCAGGGCGCCGCCTGGGTCCGGCAGACGAGATTCTCAGCGCTCCGATGCCCGTTCGAGGGGGGCTGGCCTGGTGGGAGCGGGCAGGGGGCAAGCGGCGCCTGGTGTGGGCCCCCCCGGAGGGGGCGAGTGGATTGACGGGCAGCGGTCCGGCGGTGCCGACCGGCAGGACGGACCGTTGAGCGGGGAAGAGGGGATGCGGCATGCCCTCGACGCATGAAGTCCGTATCGGGCAGCTCGTCCGCAGGCTGGCGAGCCTGTCCGACCCGCAGCTCGTGGAGGCATTGGCCCGCGAGATCCTGGCCGAGCGGCCGGTGGAGCTGCTGGCCGAGCTGCTGGCATTCCTGGGGCGGCGTGGGCGCGAAGAACGGGCACGGCTGATCTACTGCGCCGTGGTCCGGCTCTGCCTGGTACCGGATTCGATTCCCGAAGAGGTTCGCCGGGAGGTGTACAGCATCCTGGCATTTCGAGGCGAGGCCGCGTTCGTGCGCTACCTCCTGCCGCTTCCAGCCATGCGCTCCCCGCGTGAGGGAGATCGGGTTCCGGACCCGGTCATCGAGGACATGCCGCTGGGCATGAAGAAATGGAAGGCCCGGCTCCACAGCCGGGAGCTGCTGTTGCGGTTGGCGCGGGACGGCGATCCCTCGGTGGTCGGGATCCTGCTCGACAACCGCCTCGTGACCGAAGATGACGTGGTGACGTGGGCAGCCCGCCGGCCGACGTCTCCGGAGCTCCTGTTGCTGGTGGCAAGGCACCGGCGATGGTCGCTGAGTCCCCGGGTGCAGGAGGCGGTGGCTCGGAATCCCTATGCGCCGCTGCACGTGGCCGCGGCCTACCTGCCTCTCCTGACCGACTCAGTGCTGAGCCAGGTGAGGATCGGTTCTGCCGCGCACCCGATCCTGCGGGAATCCGCGGACGATCTGCTCCGGCTGCGGGGAAGAGGGAAGGGGACCGCTGATTGCATCGGGAAACTTGCCGCCGACGCTTCGGAAGCGCACACTGTCTCTGTAGCGGATGGACGTTCCACCGTGGAAGTCGAGGCGGTCGGGGCGGAGCGGGCGAAAGGTCCCACGTCCCCCGCAGACAGCGAGGTCGAGAATGGTCCGGAAGAGAAAGCTTGAGCCGATCGGGCTCCCGTTCGCACTGCCGGAGCTTCCGGCGGTGGGGGGCAAGGTCAAGGCCCGTTGGGAGGATTTCGTCGTCGAGGAGATCCCGTTGCAGCCCCCGAGCGGGGAGGGCCCCTACCTCCGGATCCTCGTGGAGAAGCGGGGGTGGGACATGGAGACCCTCATCCGCCACCTCGCGACCCAGCTCGGCATCGATGACACCCGGGTGGGATACGCCGGCCTCAAGGACAAGCAGGCGGTGACACGCCAGTACCTGACCGTGCCGGCCGAGTGCCGGGACAAGCTGGCCGCGGTCGAAGGACCGAATTCGAGCATTCTCGAGAGTGCTCCGGACTCGGTCTTCCTCAAGCCCGGGGACCTGGCGGGAAACCGCTTCGTCATCCGGCTTCGCGGGGCCAAGGCCGACAGCCTCGAGACCGTCCGGGCCGCGCTGGAGCAACTTTCCAGGGATGGCCTTGCCAACGTGCACGGCAACCAGCGGTTCGGAAAGGACCTCCAGGCCGTCGACACGGGCCGCTCGGTGGTCCTGGGCGAAAAGGACGTGACCGGCCTCTCGCGCCTCAAGCGGAGGTTCGTGATTTCGGCATTCCAGTCCTACCTGTTCAACGCATACGCGGCCGCTCGAATCGAGCGTGGGCTGCTCCGGCGGGTCCTGACCGGAGACGTGCTGCGCGAGATCCCGTCCGACACGCTGCTCATCGCCGGTGCCCGCTGGCGGGCCATCGACGTGGACGGGCGGAAGCTGGCCGTGACCGGCCCGGTCTACGGCCGGGGGCTGATGTGGGGGGAAGGGCGGGTCCGGGAGCTGGAGCTGGACGTGCTGTCGAAGTACGGCATTCCCCCGTCGGCCTTCGACGAGTTCCAGTCCATCGGCTGGGGTTCCCGCCGCAACCTCCTGGTCTTCCCGGACGACTGCTCGGTCGCTCCGGACCCGGATGGCATCCTGTTGAGCTTCCGTCTTCCCAAGGGGTGCTTTGCCACCGTAGTTCTTCGAGAGCTGGTCAAGCGCGAGCTGTAGCCCCGGGACAGCAGGAAGAGAGGAGCAGAAAACCTGCAGCGCCTACCCCGCCAGAGGGAGGCGGATCACCATGGCGGTTCCCCGGCCGTCGGTGCTCTGGCAAGAGATGCTCCCCTCGTGTTGCTCGACGATCATCTTGCTGATCCCGAGTCCGAGCCCCATGCCGCTTCCTCCCTTGGTGGAGAAGAAGGGGGTCCAGATCTGGTCGAGGATGTCCGCGGGGATCCCGTGGCCGTTGTCGATGACCTTGATCACGGCGTGTTTCTCGTCCCGCTGGAGCACGACGTCGATCCGTCCGCCCTGTTCGGGGAGCGCCTGCGCCGAGTTCCGGACCAGGTTGATGATGACCTGCTTCATCCGGTCCATGGCGTAGCGGGCATCGAGCTCGTCGATGACCTGGAGGCGAACCGCCGCGCGCTTGACGTCCCGGTCGAACTTGAGGAAGTTGAGCGTGGATTCGAGCAGCTCCCGCAGCGGGCGGCGAGTCATCTCGAATCGGGCAGCGGCCGTCCCCTGGCTGGTGAAGTTGCGCACCTCGTTGACCAGCGACAGGATCCGGTTGTGCGATTCCAGGATCACGCCGGCGTACTCCTGGAGCACGTCATCCTCGGGGTGCCGCTCCTTGAGCAGGTGCACGAGCGCCATGGGACCCAGCGAGTTCTTGATCTCATGGGCCATGCCCGACGCGAGCTGGCCGACCGTGGCCAGCTTCTCGGAACGGATCAGGTCTTCCTGCGCCTTCTTGAGCTCCTCGTGCGCTCTCTGCAGCTCGTCGAGGGCCTGTTTCTGCTTCTCGTACAGCCGGGCATTCTCGATGGAGACGGCGGCCAGGCTGGCGATCACGGTCAACAGGTAGAGATCGTCTTCGGCAAACGCAGCAAGGTCCGCGTTGTTCACGACCTGCACGATGCCGATTACGCGCTCCATGGAGATCATCGGAACGCACATGATCGAGCGCATGCCGTAGAGGATGATGCTCTCCGACGAGGCGAGGCGGGGGTCGGAGCGGGCATCGGTGGAGATCACGGCAACACGGCTGTTGAGGGCTTTTCCGATCACGGTGCGGCTCAGGCGCACGGTGTCGGAACGGCTTCCGTCCCGGGACACGGAGAGCACCGGGACGAGCTGGCCCGAGTCCGGCTCGACGAGCACGATGTCGCCGTGGTCGGCCCGCATGACCCGGAACACGTGGTCCATCATGACCGCCAGCAGCTTGTCGAGGTTCGTCTGCCCCTGGAGCCCGCGGGCCAGGTGGAACAGGATGGCGAACCGGCGGGCGTTGGAAAGGACGAAGCGCAGGCTCTTGTCCGGTGCCTTGCGCAGCTCCTCCATGCTTGAAAACGAGAAGCCGTCGACCGCCTTCTCCGTGGATGAAAGGGCATCGATCGTGGGCGGGGCCAGGGAGCGGGCATCACGCTCCACGGTCATGGTCAGGCCGGTGGATTCCTCATCATATTGGATCCGGGCGCCGGCCCCTTCGGCCGACTCGTCGGGCAGGGATGCCTCGATGCGGGTCCCTCCGACCCGCACGACGTCTCCATCCCGGAGCATGCGGCGGCGCTCGACGCGGATCTCGTTGACAAAGGCCCCGTTGTGACTGCCATTGTCGACGATCCACCAGCCGCCTTCGCTGCGGGTGAAGGTCACGTGCTTCCGGGAGACCTGGGGGTCGGGCAGAAAGAGGGAGCAGTCCTGTGCCCGGCCGATGCTGAACCCTTCCGTGAGCTCCAGCACCGCCCCTTCGAACTGTCCGTTGAGCACCGTCATCTTCGCCATACAGGATCTCCTATGACGCGCTGTGTTGGTTACCCCAGGAGCAGGCGGTTTGTCAACCGCGCGACAGCGTCCAAAAGCCCCAAAAAAACCGTTGACTTTGCACGCCCGCAGAACGAGAATCCCGAAAGATATGGGATCGGGGGCGAGCTTGCGCCCTGTCCTTCCCGTGCCTTGAATGTCTGGACCCGAGGGTGAGGCGCTTCATGAAAGTGGCACCGAGAACTGGTTCTTTCGCTCTGAGTGGGGGACTCCTCCTCCTGGCCGTGTATGCGGTCGTGGCGGGCTGTGACGCAACCGCGATCCTGTACGTCGACCAGGTCAAGTGGGACTCGGCGTACGTCCTGAGCTCCGTCCCGATCAAGCTGGGCGGTGAGGAAGGCACCAATTCGGCCTACTCCCCGATGTGCCGGGACGTGGCCAACGACCCCGCCGGCGTCCAATTCAACCTCCTGTTCCAGGGGACGCAGAAAAAAGGGGACTCGGCCGATCGGGACATGTCGATCAAGCCGGGCGATTTCGTGGACAACAAGTTCATCGAGTCCGCAGGGGTCACACCCAACCTGTTCGAGCTGACGCTCACCTGCATGGAGCCGTATCCGGACGAGGATCTCTACACCTGCGACGGCCTGAAGGATGCGAACGTGCCCATCCAGGCCATCGACTTCCACTCCTACTACAAGCCCGAGCTGGACAACAAGGGGACGGTGGCGCTGGCCATTCTCGTGGACATGAGCGGCTCGATGAAGGGGCTCGTTCACCCGACCCCGCCCTATGCCGAAGACACGTTCAACAGCGTCTCCTCCGAATTGTCGGGAGTGGATTACGGCAAGAACGCATGCGACCCGGGCGGTGCCCGCTTCGCCGCGGTCGAGGCGCTCATCCGGAACATGAACGACGACGACCCCGTGGTCGTGTTCGCATTCAGCGAAGAGAAGTTCGACATGGTCTGCGAGCTCGAAGCGGCCCAGGATGCGAACCTCGCCACCAAGATGCGGGAGTGCTTCGGCACCAACCGGGATCTCATTCTCGGGAAGTCGGGCGGGTTCTCCCCGCTCGATTCGATCAAGGGAGACGAGCGGGGCCGTACGCCGCTCTGGTACGCGGTGGACGTGGCCTACCGGTACCTCCAGGGGGACAAGACCTACTGGGTCAACGAGGACGGCAAGCCGCTCGGCAACCTGCCGTCGGCCCTGAAGAACGCATCTTACAAGCACATCGTGGTCGTGGGGGACGGTCCGGACACGTGCGGCCCTTCTTCCGACCTGAACCAGTGCAGCAAGCAGTGCATGTCCTACAACACCTCCTACGAAACGATCCGGGATTACATCCTGACGCAGGAGCCCGCGGACCGGATTCCGGTGCACTTCGTGCAGATGGAGTGCAAGGGGTACACGGAGCGGGACGCTCGGCAGCAGGAGGTTTCCTGCCTGACCGGCGGGCAGTACAGCTTCATCAATGCCCTGGACATTCCCAAGGCGAACCTGCAGGACGCGCTGGGCAAGACGCTGTTGCGGATCCGGTACACATTCCGGGGGTACTGGCGGGCCACGGTGAACCTGGCCACGATGAAGAAGGGGAACGATCCCAAGGTCGGCTTCATCTATGCGCTGGAGGGGATCGGCAAGGTGCTCCCCGGTGCAGCGAGCCTGCTGGTGAGCAAGGATGACCTGTTCGCGTTCAAGGTGGGCACGATCGACGTCGAGGGGGAGGAATCGTTCGTCGACCGCCGCGTGGCGGTGCGCAAGGAGTGCGACCCGGCCAAGGATACGTGCCCTGCGGACGAGAAGCACAACCAGTGCTCGACCCGCAAGTACTGGTGCGACGACCAGACGCTGACGTGCAGGAGCACGCTGTCGTGGCTCGAGAACGGGGACAAGAGCACCTGCGGTGCCCAGACGGTGGTCATCCGGGTGCAGGTGGAGACGAAGACCGGGTCCGGGACGCAGACCGACACGAAGTCGGTGGAGATTCCTGGTGTGCCGACGCTGTGCTGCAAGGGGGATTGCGCTCCTCCCAAGCCGCCGGAGATTCCGCCCGAGGTGGCCAAGCCCGAGGGGTTGGCCGCTGCCTGCTTCTTCTATGACGAAGGGCGGGGCTGGGCTCGGGAGAACCCGGACGACCCGACGAGCAAGTGGGTCTACTGGGCGACCCTGAAGGTGAAGTCGGAGGTGGGCTGCACCTGGGAGAATCTGCAGCCGCACCTGAAGTATGCCAGCGTCGGGGACCTGGCGTACCCGGGGGATTGGGAGTGCAGCGGGTTCAACTGCTTCCCGCCGCCGGGGGAGGGGGCCGTGGAGCCGCCGGTCGAGGAGCCGGTGACCGAGGAACCGACGGAGTAGTGGCTTTGGCGAGTTTTTCGCACGGAGTGAATAGTTGCACCGGGCAAACCAACGTGATGTCGCGCACGGAGAGGAAGAAATGAAGGGAAGAATTTTCGTGGTGCACGCAGTCCTGGCGGCCTTCATCGGCCTGTTTGCGTCGTCCGCCTTCGCTCAGGAGGCCGGGGTGCTCGACAAGTACCTCGACAAGTACTGGGGCCAGAAGCGGGATGTCAAGGTGATCCAGAAGCGGCTGTTCCAGAAGGATGGGCGGCACGAGCTGGGGATCTTCGGGGGGACGATCCCGAACGACGAGTTCATGATGTATTACCCCATCGGGTTGCGGTACGACTACTTCTTCTCGGAAGACATCGGGATCGAGCTGTTCGGCTCCTACATCATCCCGGCGGAGTCCGAGCTGTCGGGCTTCCTTTCCGACCCGGAGAACTTCAACGTGCAGATCAACACATTCCTGCCGCAGAAGCTGCAGTGGACGGCTGGGCTGGAAGGTCTGTGGAGCCCGGTGCACGGCAAGATCGGCCTGTTCACCTCCAAGCTGTTCCACTTCGACTTCCACCTGGCGGTGGGAGTCGGGGCCATGGGGACCGAGGTGGCCACCCGTGAAGAAGGCGGGGACCGCAAGAAGAAGTATGACGTGGCTGCCAACGTGGGGACCGGCGTGCGCCTGTACTTCCTCGACTGGCTGGCCATGCGTGTCGAGTACCGGCACTACTTCTTCGCCGCGGAGCAGGGAGGCGTGTCGTACCCGGCGGAGCTGACGCTGGGTGCCGCATTCTTCCTGTAGGAAGGGCGGGTGCTTTGGACCCATGGCGTTCATCGTGCACAGAACCGGGGGGCGTGACATGACTAGGCGAATCATCCTTATGGCGCTGGCTGCCTTCCTGCTCGGCGTGACCGCGGGCGGAAGGGAAGCGTTCGCCATTTCGAAGGAGGAGATCATCACCCTGTCGAACCTGGGGATCTCCGCGGACGAAATCATCAAGGCGATCGAGAAGGATAAGACCATCTTCAGCCTCGAGATCAACGATATCCTCGAGCTGAAGAATGCCGGGGTACCGGAGGCGGTCATCCGCTTCATGCTGGCGACTCCGCAGCGCTACGGGACCGCGACACCCGAAGTGCCTGCCGACAAGCCGACGGACAAGCCGGCAGACAAACCCACTGTCCAGGAGAAGACCCCCGAGGAGATCCGGGCCGAGGCCGAGCGGGCCCGCCTGGAAGCCCTGCGTCTCAAGGAGGAGCAGGACAAGGCCCTGCAGGCGCAGCAGAAGGCGTTCGCCCAGGGGCAGCTCAAGACGGGAATGGAGCTGGCCGAAGACGGGAAGTACGTCGAGGCCATCAAGCATTTCCGGAAGTTCGTGGCCGACGGGAACTACCCGCCCGACTCGGACGAGTACTACAATGCCAACTACGGGATCGCACTGGCACTGGCCAAGGCGGGGCTGCACCGGGCCGCCGCAGACATGCTGCTGGAAATCGTGCTCCTGGGGCCGGACCGGGCCTTCTTCCAGCCTGCCTTCCAGCACCTGCGGGAGATGCGGCGCCTGGTCGAGTTCTCCCCGCCCAACCTGGAGCAGCTCACCCACTTCTTCGTGGGCAACTTCTCCAAGACCTTCCAGGACGAGTACAACTACTTCCTGGGCGAGTTCTTCTTCGAAGGGGCGAACTACAGCCTCGCGCTCAAGTACTTCGAGCAGATCAGCGAAGGGTCGCCCGAGTACGCCCGCTCGCTCTACCTGACCGGCCTGGTCCAGGTGGCGAACCAGATGTACAAGTCCGCGGTCCAGAGCTTCCAGCAGGCGATTCTGGCCCAGGAGAAGAACAAGTCCGATGCCCGGGTCTCCCACCTCGCGTACATGGCACTGGCCCGGATCGCGTACGAAACCGGCGACTACGATGCCGCCATCTTCTACTACCGCAAGGTGCCGCAGGAATCGCTCCAGCTCCCGGTCGCATTCTACGAGTCCGGGTGGTGCTTCTTCGTGAAGGGGGACAACTCCCGGGCGCTGGGCACGTTCCACGCGCTGCACTCCCCCTACTTCGACCACTACTTCTACCCCGAGCTGTGGATCCTCGAGGCCACGGTCTACCTGAACATGTGCCGGTACGACTTTGCCAAGGAATCCATCGAGATGTTCCGCAACCACGTGTCGGTGCTCGGAGTGCCGCTCGGGCAGTTCATGCAGTCCATGCGGACCCCCGCCGAATACTACATGGCGCTGACGAAGATCCTGGATGGGGACCGCTCGTACTCGCTGCCCCAATCCCTGCTCTACCCGGTCCTCAGCAACGTGGAATTCTACACGCTGTACAAGACGATCCACCAGATCGAGAAGGAGCAGACGGAGCTGTCCCGCAGCCGTGCGGAGCTTGGTGACTGGGCCGAGGAGAAGCTGGCCATGCTCGAGTCCGACAAGATTGCGCGCATGAACGAAATCGGCATCAAGATCCAGCAGGTGCTCCGCATCGTCGAGGCCTCGCTGCGGGAGTATGAAGTGAAGGTCACCGAGATCGAGCTCGACCTGAACCAGGTCGAGATGGAGAAGATCGAGCTGCAGACCCGGCTCCTCCTGCTCAAGGAGCAGATCGACCGCTGCTACCAGGCGATCCTCGCCATGACCAAGCGCAAGGAACCCACCGAGAAGATCATCGAGAAGATCAAGAAGGACGATACCTACCGCCAGTTCTCCCCGGCCCAGATCGAAGCGCTGGACAAGGAAGGGGTAGACGGCGCAGTCATCGCCACGCTCGAGCAGGTGACCGGGGCCAAGAAGGTGGGTGGCGGCTCGGTTGCCATCGTGGGATCCGACTCCCTCGAGTGGCCGTTCGAAGGCGACTACTGGAGTGACGAGCTCTGGGGTTACCGCAGCTTCCTGAAAGAGGAGTGCATGAAATGAGGAAGACCGTTCTTGTCTCCCTGGCCTGCCTTGTTGCTCTGCCCGCGCTCGCTCAGGATCTCAAGGAAGGGATCAAGAAGAAGCGCGAGATCACCAAGATCGAAGCCAAGAAGCGCGAGATGAAGGAGAAGCCCTGCGAGTTCGACGCGGACTGCGAGGAAGGGCAGATCTGCGACGTGGTCAAGAGATTCTGCGTCAAGAAGGCCATGTCGCTCATCGAGCTGGAAACCGCGAACCTGAGCAAGCAGGTCGAGGAGAACCAGCAGAAGATGTCCGGGCTCCGCCAGAACAACATCAAGAAGATGGAGGAGCTGCTCGCAACCCAGCCCTACTACGAGAACAAGGCGGAGATCTACTTCCGGCTCGGCGAGGCCTACTGGGAGGAGAACCACTACCAGTACCTGCGGCAGCGCAAGGTCTGGATGGACGCGATGGACAAGTTCGAGGAAGGGGTGGTCAAGGAGAAGCCGTCCGAGCCGGTCGAGGACTACTCCGTTGCCCTCGAATACTACCGCAAGGTGCTGCGCGAGTTCCCGGACTACCAGCGTATCGACGAAGTGTTGTATTACCTCGGCCGTGGCGCGATCGAGGCGGGACGGACGGCCAAGGACGTGCAGCTCCAGCGGGAAGGCGTCAAGCACTTCACCACGCTCGTGCAGAGCCACCCGGAGAGCCGGCTGATCCCCCAGGCGCTGCTCCATCTGGGCGAGTACTACTTCGACACGCATTCGCTGTACTATGCCAAGGTAAACTACGAGAAAATCATCAATAACTACCCGGAAGCGGGGATGTACAACTATGCGCTGTATAAGCTGGCGTGGGTGTACTACAACCTGACCGAGTTCCAGAAGTGCATCGAGACGTTCCACGCGGTCGTGGACGCCATCAAGGGGGAAACGGAAGGGGGCAAGGTCGAGTTCCGGGAGCAGGCGCTGTCCGACCTGGTGCTCGCGTATGCGGAAATCCCGAACGGGTGGCAGGATGCCCGCGACTACTTCACCAAGGAGGTGGGGGAGGAGCAGGCCTACGTGAAGCTGCACACCATCGGCGAGCTGTACGTGGCGCAGGGCAAGGACCAGGATGCCCTGGACCTGTACTACCACTTCATTGGCAAGTGGCCGAACACCCCGCGCATCCCCGAGTACTACCAGACGATCATGGACGTGGCCATCAAGCGGGCCGACTGGGCGTTCATCGAGAAGGTGCTGGGCGAGGAGCTCGATTACTTCAAGAACGAGTCGTCCTGGCGCATCGCCAACCGGGAGAACCCGACCGCGACCGATGCCGCGCTCAAGATGCTGGAAGAGATGGTCTTCTACGTGGCCAACCACTACCACGTCGAGGCCGATGCCCTCGAGCAGAAGGGGCGCAAGGGAGAATCGGAACCGCAGTACATGAAGGCCGCCGAGTACTATGCCGAATACCTGCGGCGCTTCCCCGACTCGGCCCGGTCCTACGAGATCAACTTCTGGTATGCGGAAATCCTGTACTTCAACCTGCACGACTACAAGAGGGCCGCGGAGCAGTACCAGTTCGTGATCCAGAAGGACACGAAGGGCAAGTTCGTGGAGGACGCGGCCCTCGGCGTGATCTACTGCCACGAGGAGATGATGGTGGAGGCGGGCCTGCGCCAGCGGGCCAACCGGGGCGAGGTCGAGTTCAAGAAGGTCTCTGCTGAGCAGATGCGTGACGAGGCCGAGGAGATCACCCGGACCGAGCTGCACGAGCTGGAGGTCGGGTTCATCAAGGCGGCCGACAAGTACACGGAGCTGCTGCTCGAGGCCCGGAAGGACCCGGAGTTCCGGAAGAAGTACCCGGAACGTGGCGAGATGATCCCCAACATCATGTACATCGCGGCCGAGACCTTCTACAAGCACGGGATGTTCGACGAGGCGGTGCTCCGGTTCGAGAACATCTTCAAGTACGACACGAAGCACAAGTTCGCGGCCATCGCGGCCACCATGATCATGGACTGCTACTACCGGGTCCGGAACTGGGAGGCGGTGGAGGAGTGGGCCCGCAAGCTGATTGCGGAGAAGAACTTCCTCTTCAAGGCGAAGTCGGACCTCGAGCTCATCATCGCGACCGCGATCACGCGGCGGGCCAAGGACCTCGAGACCGAGGGGCGCACCACCGGCTCGATCGAGGAGCTCAACCGGCTGACCAAGGAGTTCCGGAACAACAAGGAGATCATGGCGTACACGACGTACACCCTGGCCTACCTGTATGCCCGGTCCAAGAAGCTGCGTGAGGCCATCGAGAAGTACGAAGAGCTGATCCGGCAGTACCCGAAGAGCCCGAAGGCCGCTGAGGCCCAGTTCGTCATCGGCGAAATCTACGAGGCCCAGACGCAGTTCCGCAAGGCAGCGGACGCGTTCATGGAGATGAAGCGGTTCAAGGACAACCCGCAGACAGCGGTCGCGATCATCAATGCAGCGACCATCTACCAGTCCCTGCAGGACCGGGATGCGACGGTGGCGGCGCTGTCGGAGTTCCTCAAGCTGTTCCCGAAGAACGAGCGGGCTCCGAGGGCAGCGCTCAAGATCGCGGACATCGAGAAGGAGCGGGGCAACCTCGACATCGCGTACAAGAAGTACGTTGCGTTTGCCCAGGACAAGAAGAACGCGTCGGTGGGGCCGATGGTCGTCGAGGCCTGGTCCAAAGCAGGGTTCACGCTCTACGAGATCGAGCGGACCAAGAACCGGAACAAGGCACTGGATCACTTCGCCGCGGCGGGCAAGGCGTTTGCCAAGCTCGACAGCGGTGCCAAGAAGAAGTGCCTGGCGTTTGCGGCCCAGTCCGCATTCTACACGGCCCAGTACCAGTACCACGACTTCTCCGAGTTCGCGATCGACACGTCGAGCTTCTTCCGCATGGGCTCGTCGCTGGAGAAGAAGGCCAAGCTGCACCAGAGCGCAGAGCAGGCGTTCGAGGCCGTGATCAAGACCGGGTCCCGGTTCTGGGCGGCAGCGGCGTACTACCAGATCGGTCTGCTCTACCACGAGTTCGCAGAAACGCTGTATGCGGTGCCGCTGCCCGAGGGGTTGAGCGAGGACGAGACGGAGATGTACAAGGCCGAGCTGGAAGACCGGTTTGCTGCCCCGCTGGAAGAGAAGGCCCGGGCGAACTTCAAGCAGGCCATTCTGATGGCGCACCAGCTCGGTGTGTACAGCGAGTGGTCGAAGAAGTCGGGGACCATGGCGGCCAAGCTGACGCCGCAGGACTTCCCGGTGGAGCACGAGGAGTTGGTGGTCACGGACCACACGAAGGACACGCTGCTGTCGACGAGCTTCATCCGGACGCTGGTCCGGGGGGACACGGAAGTCGACTTCGTGACCTTCGAAGGGGAGGACCAGAAGCCGGACGAAGGGGCCACGCCCGAGGGCAACAACGGGGATGAGAAGGTGAATGGCGGGGCCAAGGATGCCGGCGGATCGACCAACGGGGGCGGCAAGTAGCCGGATGGAGGGTTGTATCATGGAGCGCAGCATGAACGTGTCGCTTCGAGCGTTTTCGAGTGCGGTGGTGTTGGCCGCAATGCTGGCGGGATGCGGTCCCGCGACGACGCAGCAGACGGTGGAGGGGCCGTTCGACGACAAGCCGGTGCTGACCGAGGAGGAGATCAAGGCGCAGAAGGAGCGGGAGGCCGAGGAGGCGCGGCGCGCCGCTCTGGCCAAGACCCTCGAAATGCGCAAGGTGGTCGTGGCGGAGAAGCCCGAGTTCGTGCCCGGAGTGGAGATCGAAGCGCAGAAGTCGTTCCGCGACGGCGTGATCTCGGTCTACCAGGCACCACCGGACTACTCGACTGCGGCGCAGAGCTTCGAGCAGGCCGCCGGGCAGGACAAGAACTTCCTGGAAGCCTACTTCAACCTCGGCATGGTGTACGAGCGCACGGGGCGGAACGAGGAAGCCCTGTCGGTCTATCAGAAGGCGCTCGACGCCAACCCGGAGAGCGGGTCGGCCAAGGGGTACGTCGGAAAGGTCTATCTGGCCAAGGCGCGTGATGCCTTCATGGCCGGGGACGCAGTCAAGGGGGCGGAGCTCGAGAGCAAGGCCAAGAGCCTGTTCGACGAAGTCATCGCCCGCGACCCCGACAACGTGGAGGTGAACAACGCCCTGGCGCTCTACTGGCTGATGAAGGCCAGGGGAGAGAAGGACCGGGCCCGGCAGCTCGATGCGCTGACGACGTGCGAGGACTTCGTACAGAACGTGCTGACGCTGCAGCCGGGCAACGTGGTTGCGCTCAACACCCGCGGGCTGGTCTACCTGCTCAAGGGGGAGCTCCAGATCGCACGCTGGATCTTTGAGAACAAGGTGCTCACGCTGGACAAGTACTCGACCGAGGCGTTCAACAATCTCGGGCTGACCTACTACAAGCTGGGCGACACCCCCAAGGCCGTGGTGAACTTCCAGCGGGCGATTGCGACGAACCAGGAGAACCTGGAGGCCCGCCTGAACCTGGCTGCCGTGTTCCTGAACTACCTGAACTATGCCGCGGCCCGGGAGCAGTACGAGTATGTGCTCGCGAACCAGCCCGAGCTGGTCGAGGCCGTGGTCGGGCTCGGGAGCTGCAAGGTGGGCATGCACGAGTTCGATGACGGGTTCGCCCTGTACAAGAAGGCCTTCGAGCTCGACTCGGGGCGGGCGGATCTCCTGCTCCGCATCGCCCGGATCTACCAGGTCAAGCTGGTCGATTTCGCCAAGGCCTCGACCGCGTACCAGGAGTTCATCGATGCCGGCACGAAGCTGGGCATCGACGTGTCCGAAGGGCAGAAGGGCATGGAGCAGGCGGCCAAGATGGCCGAGCAGATGAAGAAGATGGAAGAGGAAATGGCCAAGGCGGAGGAAGAGGCCAAGAAGCTCGAAGAAGAGATGAAGGCCAAGGCCGCCGCACTCGAGAAGCGGATGAAGAAGGTCGAGTCCCAGGCCAGCGACTACCGCAAGCAGATCGAGACGTTCATCACCGAGAGCACCCCCAAGGCTGCCAAGGACGCAGCGCTCAAGAAGCGGATCGCCGCTGCCAAGAAGCTGGCGGGCGAGCTGGTGCAGTACGACACTGCGTTCAAGGAGCCCCGGGAGTACATCGGCATGGGCATGGTGGCGGATTCCGAGCCCATGATCGACGCGGTCGAGAACAAGTTCAAGGCGCACGAAACCACGGCCATCGAGGTCCTCGAAATCAAGAAGGTCCAGAAGGTCGACGAAGGCGGTGCCACGCCTCCTCCCGGGGACAAGAAGGAAGAGCCGCCCAAGGCCGAGGAGAAGAAGGAAGAGCCGCCCAAGGCCGAGGAGAAGAAGGAAGAGCCCAAGGCGGTCGAGCCTGCGCCCGCAGCGCCGACGCCGCCTGTCGAAGCCCCCAAGGCCGAGGAGAAGAAGGAAGAGCCTGCCCCCGCGGCTCCGACGGCTGCCGAGCCGGCCGCGGCGCCCGCTGCCCCGGCTCCGGCCGAGCCGGTGACCCCGGAAGTCGAACCCACCATCCCCGATATCGAGCCGCAGAACTGAGGCGTAGCCTCGCTCTGGGCTGTCCCCGCACCCACGGCTTGGATAGGTGCACCGGCCGTCGTATTGCCCGCACCGAAGGCCCGCACCGAAGACCCGCACCGAAGACCCGCACCGAAGACCCGCACCGAAGGCCCAGGCCGTGCCTCGGCCTCCGGGTTGTCCGCACCTACGGCCTTTCCCTGCATGGGCCATGCTGGTAGCATGGGGGCGGCTGAACGGGCGGGGGAAGCATGGAGACGCGGAGAGCACTGGTGCTGCTGGTTTTCGGGGCGCTCGGTATTGCTTGGGGCGGTGCGTGCTCCGGAGGTCGAGGGCAAGGTCCCGACGAACATGCCAATCCCGAGGTCACAGGCGGGATCGGGGCGGACCAGCAGGCCTTCGAGGCCCGCCGGGACGAGGGCCTGCACCCGGACGGCGATGTTGTGACGGACAGCACGCCCGGGGAGGACATCGAGGCTGCAGAGGATCTGGGCGGTGCGGAGGATGGGGATCTCAGCGGGGATGGCGTGGGGGATGTCCTCGGAGAGGGAACTCTACTGGATTGCGGGGAAGACGGGGATTGCGGGGAAGACGGGGATTGCGGGGAAGACGGGGATTGCGGGGAAGATGGGGACGTCTTGCCGCCTCTTGCGGTGCCACCGGCTGAAGTGGTGCTCGACGAATACGGCGGGATGGTTGGACTGGCGGTGGGGGAGCCGGGCGGGTTTTTCGGGACCGGGGTTCTGGCGGGGCGGGTATGGCTCGTGGATCCGCTCGGGAATGCGTTCTTCTCGTTGGGAGTGCAGGCGGTCGGATTTGGCAGCCTGTCGTCGCCGGCCCTCGGGTATGCACCGGGAACTCTGGCGCAGTATGGGGCGCTGGCGGGGGACTACCCGGATCTCGGGCAGATTCCCGCTGTGGTGGCCACTGAGCAGGTCTCGTCCCTGTACGAAGCGGGGTTCAACTCCATCGGCGGATGGAGCGGGGGGATCTGGAACGTCTCGTCGTTCAAGCTGCCCTACACGGTGAGCCTGGGGTTTGCGGGAGGAGTGCAGGGGGGCGACCACGCGGTACCGGCGGTTTCGGAGGGCGGCTTCCCGGACGTGTTCCACCCGGATTTCCCGGCTGCGTGCCTGGAGTATGCGCAGAAGGCTGTTCCGGCGGAGTGCATCGGCGACCCGCTCAACATCGGGTACTACCTGGACAATGAGCTGAGATGGTGGGGCAAGGGCTACTTCGTTGAGTCCAAGACCTGGACGCTGGCCGACGACTTCATCGACGAGGCTGCGGGAACACCGGCCAAGCAGGCCGTGGTCGCGTGGTTCGAGGAGCGCTACGGAGGGGATGTGCAGGCATTCAACCTGGTCTACGGGCTCGGGTTGTCCGATTTCGATGCGTTGGGCGTGGTGACGTCATTGCCGTTCGATGCCGACGATGCCGTGCAGGTGGCCGACCGGGAGGGGCTGGTGCGTCTCATCGCGGAGGCCTACTTTGCTGCCACGAATGACGGGCTCAAGTCCGTGGACCCGAACCACCTCAACCTGTGTTGCCGTGTCGCATCCGTGGCTCCGGGGCCCGTGTTCGAAATGGCGGGGAAGTATTGTGACGTGGTGACGGTCAACGACTACTACACGCAGAGCGACCCGATCACGGACATGGTGCTCGGTGGCATCCCGGAGGACCGGTGGGCCGCGATGTCGGCGTTGGCATTCGAGGCGGGCGGAGCCAAGCCGTTCCTGCTCACGGAATGGGGGGAGCGGGCCGACGATTCCGGGTTGCCGAACACCTACGGTGCGGGCAAGGTCGTCGCCACGCAGCAGGACCGGGCCGAGTACTACCGGTGGATGTTGGACTGGCTGCTGGAGCGGGAGGCGGACGGGGTCGGCTACGTGTCCGGGGCACACTGGTTCATGTACACGGACGAGCCGGCCACGGGGCGGTTCGACGGGGAGGACGGCAACTACGGAGTCGTGAGCATTCGGGGAGAGAAGTACCGCTGGCTCTGGGCCGCCATGGCCTCGGTCAACCGGGCTCTGCTGTCTCGGCTCTGGGCCGGGGTGGAGCCGACGCTGCTGCATCCGCCCTCGCCGGGCAGTTTGGATGTGGCCGTCACGGACGGAGGGGACCTGCAAGTAGCGCTCCAGGCGATCCCGCTGGCGGATACCTACCGTGTATCGGTACTGACGCATCCGGCCGGATTGGAGAACCGCATCGCCGGTGGCATGACCGTGGAACTCCAGCCGGATCCGGATTGCCTGACCGGGGAGGGGCCTTGCGGGCCGGTGAAGGGGGAGGTGCCGCTCTTCGGGCTCGGGAACGGCCTGGTATGGGTCGCAGTCGAATCTCGCAGGGCGGACCTGCTGGCGTTCGGGGCGACGGTAGCCGGTCCATTTTCAGTCCAGGACGGACCGGCAGAGTCGACGGAGGCCGTGCTCGATTGTGAAACGCTTTCCACGGTTGTGTTCGAGAGCGTGTTGCCTCAGCCCAACGACGCGGCCGGGCAGTCCTATGTCCGGCTGGTTCCATCGTTCCTGGGGGCGGGTGCTGGGAGCGCACTGGAACTCGAGTTTGTCCCCTCGTCCCTCGGGTTCGTGAAGAAGGGAGGGGCTGGAGAGGTGGCAGTACTCGTGGGTCTTGTGGAACCGCTCCAACTGGCTGCGGGCGAAGCGCTCGGGATGGCCGTCGTGCCCGGGTTCTCGATGGACACGTCGGGTAAGCTCGTCGCCTCCACTCAGTTCATCCGCGTGGAGGCAACCGGAATCGGGGGAAGCGTCGTGGCCGAGTGGGATCTTGCGGACAGTGCGCTGCAGCCGGGCGCAGCCGCCAGCGTCATGCTCCAGGCGGAGCAGCCGTTGGCAATCCATGGACTCCGGTTCGCATTGCCGCTCTCTACCCCCGGTCTGCCGATGGACCAGGTTCTGCAACTCACCCTGGACGATCTTCACCCGGTACCGTGAGGACGAGGTCCTTGAAGCGGGAGAAGTGCTTGTCGTTCGTCAGGAGGGGCAGGCTGTTGCACAGGCAGACGCTTGCGATGACGCAATCGGACAGCGGAACCCTGGTGCCTGCCGTTCTTGCCTGAGCGAACAACTCGGCGGCCCGGAGGAAGACTTCTCGTCCCTCCTCCAGGTATGGGAGGGCGAGGAACATCTTGCGCAGTATCTTCGCCTGCGGCGGGGAGCGGACACCGGACAGCACTTCGGCCAGGATGGTACCGCATACCGTCACGTGCCCGTCGACGAGGAACTGACCAAGCCCCCTCTCGTCCCGACCGGAAAGGAAGTCGATCCAGATGCAGGAGTCGACCACGATCATGGCTCCTCCTCCTCGAGGATATCGAGCACATGGAGGTGATCGGGAAAAAACTCGACCTTCCCTTTCATGGCGGCCAATGCCAACCGCTCGCGTCGTGTCACGAACTCGAGGATTGCGGCCTCGACGGCTTCCTTCCGGGACCGGAACTGCCCGACAGCTTTCAGGCGGGCAAGCAGCTCGTCTTCGATGACAAGTGTCGTACGCATCGTGTGCCTCCGCCAGGCATACTCGCCAAGCACATTCTCCGTATGGTCGGCAGGAATGTCAAGCCGGTTGCGACGGCCGTATCCAGGGAATTGTTCCGTCGCAGGCCCCGAGGCTACGGCGACAGGGACGGGGGGGCCAGCAAAGAGCTCTCCTCGGCCACGTGCAGAAACTCGCGGAACGGCACATCCAGGCCGGTCCAGGTGCGGAGGCTGAGGGCGGCCTGGCGGGCCAGCATGCAGAGGCCGTCCACGGGAGTGGCTCCTGCCGCGCTGGCGAGTTGGAGAAGGCGGGTAGGGCGGGGCCGGTAGACCAGGTCGAACACCACCTGATCCGGACGGAACCCCTGCTCCATGGGGGAGGTCTCGACATCCGGGTACATCCCGACCGGGGTGCAGTTGACGATGAGCGAAAACGAAGGGGCCTCCTGCGCGAGGGACCGGGCATCGAAGGGGATGCGGCCAAGCCGCGCCAGCCCATCCCCCGGCAGCTCAAGAGAAGCGCGCCGTTCGGCCAGTACGATCAGCGGGACGCCGAGCTGGCGCAGGGCAAAGACCACGGCACGGGCGGCACCGCCGGCACCAAGCACGAGGGCCGAGTCGAAGCGGCGATCGAGTGAGCGGATACAGGCCTCGAACGCAGGGGCATCGGTATTGTAGCCGGTGGAGCGGCCTTTGCGGTCAAAGGCCACGCAGTTGACCGCACCGAGTGCGGCAGCCGTTTCATCGAGCGAGTCAAGCAAGGGGAGCACCGTCACCTTGTGCGGGATGGTGACGTTGAAGCCGGCAATACCGGCTTCATGAGCCGAGCGGACGAACTGCTCGAGGTCGGGCGGGGCGATATCGAACACCCGGTAGTCGGCACCGGGAAGGCGGGCCGAAAGCACGGCCGAAAACATTGCCGGTGAGAGGGTGTGGGCAAGGCCGTGGCCCAGGAGGCCGAAGTGCGGAGGGGAGGGAGGAGATGCCCCCTCCCAGCCCCCCCCACGTGGGGGGGCCGCAGCTTCCGAGGCCAGGAGGTAGTTCTTGGGCTGGACGGACGTCACCACGGTCTGCCCACGTGGGGGGGCCGCAGCTTCCGAGGCCAGGAGGTAGTTCTTGGGCTGGACGGACGTCACCACGGTCTGCCCACGTGGGGGGGGCGCAGTGCCGTGGCGCGGGGGGCTGCCCATGGTGACACCTAGCGCAGAAGCCGTTCCAGAGATGAGAAAAACCCCGGAAACGACTTGGTTTCGCACTCCACGCCGATGACCGAGGAATCCCCCGACGCGGCAAGGCCTGCCAGGGTAAACATCATCGACATGCGGTGGTCACCCCACGGATCGAGCGTCGCTCCCTTGAGTCGGGCACCTCCCTGTATCGTCACCGTGTCTCCGTCGACGGCCATGACGGCCCCCATGCGGGTGAGCCCCTCGACCGCACAGTTGATGCGGTCGCTTTCCTTCAGCCGCAGCTCGGAGATGCCGTGGATCACGGTTTCCCCTTCGGCCATGGTGGCCAGCAGCATGAGGAGAGGAACTTCGTCGACAAGAAACGGGACCGCTTCGGCGTGGATTTCGATGCCTCGCAGCGGTGCCTGGCGCACGGTGATGGTACCCCGGGGCTCGCTGGAGGAATCCCGGTCGTCCACGATGGAGACGTCGCCTCCCATCCAGGACAGTGCCTCGAAAAACCCCATTCGGGTAGGGTTGGTGCTGACCCCCCGAAGCTCGACTCGGGACGAATCGAGGAGCGCGGCACCGGCAGCAAAGAAGGCGGCTGCAGAGGGGTCACCCGGGACGTTGAAGGCCACGGCCTGGAGGTCGCACCGCTCGACCATGATGCTGTCTTTGGAGACGACGAGGCTTCCGCCCATCTGCGGGACCAGGCGCTCGGTGTGATCCCGGCTGCCGAGGGCACCACGGACGACGGTCCTCCCCTTGGGGACGTTGAGCCCTGCGATGATGAGCGCAGTCTTGACCTGCGAGCTCGGAATGGGGAGCAGGTAGTCGATGGCGTTGAGGCCGTCGGGGGGGCGGACGGTGACTGGAGCGTGCTGGCCTTCCGCAGTTTCGAAGGTAGCCCCCATGCGGCTGAGCGGCTCGATCACCCGGTCCATCGGGCGCCTGCACAGCGACGGGGTTCCGATGAGCTTGGTTTCAGCTCCCCGCCCGGCCACGGCACCGAGCAGCAGGCGCATGGCGGTGGCGCTTCCGCCGCAATCCAGGGGCCCGTCCGGCTTGCGATAGCGCTTCCGGCCCAGCCCCTCGATGCTGACGGCATCGGCTGCCCGCTGGCATCGAACGCCGAGACCTTGCAGGCAGCGGATGGTCGATTCGATGTCCTGGGCATCGGGGACTCCACGAGCAAACGTCGTGCCCCGAGCCATGGAACCCAATACCAGAATACGGTGCGAGATGGACTTGTCCCCCGGCACGCACATGGCTCCGGAAAGCCTCATCCCCCGATGACCGTTGATCCGTCTGTCTCCCATCCTGACCCACCCTGTCCAGGCTGCCCGGCGTTGCAAGAAAGCACGGCCCGAATCCCACGATGGAATAGTGCATCTTCCCCTGTGGGGAGTCAAGGCTCGGGGCCGGTGCGAACTGAGCCGATGTCGTTTGGCTTGACCCCAGCCTAATCATGTATAGTATCAGTCACAGCCTTTCCCTCTGTTGTGGTGGCGGGGGGGGGGTAAGCAGTTCTGCCTCAGTTCTCGAAGGAGTTCGCATGTCCGATGAGATCGTGTTGAACTGTGTGGGGATGAAGTGTCCGCGGCCGATCATCGAAATCGCAAAGGCGGCTCGCCGGAGCGGCAGCGGTACGGTGCTGGTCGTCAAGTCGGATGACCTGGCGTTCGAGAGCGACGTGAAGGCTTGGTGCGAGACGACCAAAGCCAGCCTGGTGTCGATCGAGAAGGACGGGAAGACGATCAAGATCACGATCAAGCTGGCCTGAGGGTCGGGAGGGAGAAGATGGGACCGGAGACGGCTTTGGAGCAACGGGTCAAGGCGCTCGAGGGCGAGGTGGGTGAGCTGAGGAAGCAGTTGGCGGAGAAGACCCCGTCGAATCAGGTGAGCCTGATCCTGTTCAGCGGGGAATGGGACCGCCTGTTTGCCGGGCTGACCATTGCCAGCGGCGCGCTGGCCATGGGGCACGAGGTGCACCTCTTCTTCACTTTCTGGGCGGTGAGCGCTCTGAGGTGCAAGGGGAAGGCCTGCAGCGAGGGCAAGGAGTTCTCTCAGTCGATGATCGGCTCGATGTTGCCGGAGGGGCTGTCGGGTGCGAAGCTGTCGAAGATGCACTTCATGGGGCTGGGCAAGATGATGATGCGGCGCCTCATGAAGAAGCATGGGGTCGAGGATCTCGATTCGCTCATGAAGGACGTGCGGCATCTGGGAGCTCACTTCCACCTGTGCGAGACATCCTCCGGGCTGTTCGGTCTCAAGGCCGAGGAGCTGGAGCAGGGGGATGCCATCGATCGGTGCGGAGTGGCCACGTTCCTGGGGCACGCGTTCAAGAGTCGCATCGTGCTGTTCATCTGAAAAGCTGCGGAGGGAATCATGTCCAGTAATTCGGTGGGCACGATGATCGTGCTGACGACGGGCAAGGTGGATCGCGGGACGAGGGCGACTCTGGCGTTCTCGTGGGGGTGCGCCGCCCTGGCGATGGGGAAGAAAGCGGCAATCTATCTCACCATGGACGGGACGATATGGGCGACTCCGGGGGCAACCCGGGGGGTCGTGGTGGCTGGGTTCGAGCCGCTCCAGGACTACATCGAGCAATTCAAGGCCTTGGGGGGGGAGATCCTCGTGTGTGGCCCGTGCAGCGAGTACTACTGCAACCTGGAACGGAGCAGCGTGGGTGGAGAGTCGCTGATTCCCGGAATCGAGCTGGTGGGGCTGGCGACCATCGTGTCCAGGATCGAAGCGCAGAGCAACGTGATCACGTTCTAGGGGGACCGGGTGGAAGAGTCAAATGTTCGGCGCCGGATTGCGCAGTTGGAGGCGCTGCTGAGGAAGGCGTACGGCGATTGTCGGGCCCTGCAGGTGCAGCTCGACGAGTCGAGGATCCAGGTGCGTCAACTGGAGAGCGAGCGTCTCGACAAGCTGCAGCTTGCGGATCGCCTGGCGGCCACGAATGCGGAGGCCGCGGAGCTGATGGCGGAGCTGGAGGAGCGCAATGCGTCTCTGCGAACGTCGAACCTGGAGCTGGCCCGTGCCAACGCCAATGCTGCGGAGTTGATGGCCATCGTCGAGATCCGGGAGGACGAGAACCAGCGACTGACACGGTCGCTGTCTTCGGCCAATGCCCGGGCTGCGGAGCTGGTTGCAGAGCGGGAGATCGAGCTGGAGGAGAAGGAGCGGCTCAACAAGAAGCTCGTCAAGGAGATCTCGGAGCGACGCAAGGCCGAGCGGGAGAACGCTGCGCTGGCCGCACAGCTCAAGGTCGCCAACGAGGAGCTGGACCGGCTGGCCACGCTGGATGCGCTGACCGACCTGTTGAACCGCCGCGGGCTGGCCAGGGAGCTGGATGCCGAGTTGCATCGGGCGGCCCGGACCGGCACGCAAATAGGAGTCCTGTTTGCCGATTTCGACGACTTCAAGAACATAAACGAGCGGTTTGGGCACTCCGGCGGGGATGTCGCTCTCAAGGAGGTGGGGCGCCGCATGAAGGCCTCGCTTCGGTCGACGGACCACCTGGCCCGGGTCGGCGGTGACGAGTTCCTCGCTCTGTTGCCGGCCGTGGAGCGCGAAACGCTGGGGATCATCGCCAGCCGGTTGCACCAGAGCGCCTGCACCGAGCCGGTCTGGATCCGGGACGAGGAGGTCCGGGTCACCATCAGCGCAGCGGCTGCGCTCCTGCCTGCGGATGTGACGTCCCTCGACGGCATCCTCGGGCTCACCTGCAATGCCCAGAAGAAGAGCAAGGAGACCGGCAAGAACCGGGTCACGTTCGTCGAGTGAAGGGGGGGAGCGTCCGGCAGGGCGAGCGCCGACGGCGTGTTCGCTCCAGGCCGTGCCTGGCACCAACGGCCAGGGGGAGGCGTATGGGCCTCTTGTCTACAGTCCGTTCATCCACAGCTCGTCCAGGAAGTGCTGCCAGGGGAGGATCTCCACGCCGCCGACCAGGCGCGGGCGCTGCTCGCGGCACACCAGGATCTTCCGCTTGAGGCAGCCTTCCTCGGCCAGCGCACGCAGGCCTCGCACGTGCCGTTCGGTTGCACGGCTGGTGGCCTTGACCTCGATGGCCACCGACCCACCCAGGAGAAAGTCCACTTCGAAGCCGGAAGTGGAGCGCCAGAAATGCAGTGTCGTGCGGGGACTCCTGTAGTCGATCCACGCCCGAAGCTCCAGGAAGATGAAGTGCTCGAAGAACTCGCCGAACTCGGCGTTGGCCGCTGTGATGGGGCCCAGCCGGCGCAGTGCTTTCACCACCCCCATGTCGAAGAAGTAGAACTTGGGCGTGCCGATCGGTTTTCGCTTCGTCGTCTCACGGAAGGGCTCCAGATCATAGCCGAGCAGCGTGTCTCTCAGAATCTGGTGGTAGCTCTGGACCGTCTGGCGGGGGACCTGGGCATCGTTTCCGATGGACGTTGCGTTGATGAGCCGCGAGTTGGTGGTGGCCGCGACTTCGAGGAATCGGGCGAATGCCGGGATGTTGCGGGAGATGCCCTCGGCCGCCACTTCCTCGGTCAGATAGCGCGCCACGTAGGACTGGAGGGCATCGTCGGGGTCGTCGGCCAGGAAGTGGCTCGGAATCGTCCCGCGGTTCATGGTGCGCTCCAGGTCGAAACCGTGCTCCTTCGTCTCCCAGTAGGTGAGCGGATGCAGGCAGCGGTCCCGCCCCCGGCCTCCCAGCAGGTTGGTTCCGGAGCGGCGCAGCTTCCGGGCACTGGACCCGGTCAGCAGAAACCGGATGGCTCGCTCCTCGATCATGAGCTGCACTTCGTCGAGCAGGTCGGGGCATTTCTGGATCTCGTCGATGCAGACGACCGTATCGCTCAGACGCCTGGCCTCGACCTCCTGGCGAAGCTCGGACGGGTTGGAAAGCAGCCGGAGCAGGAGCGACCTGTCCAGCAGGTTGAACGTCAGCGCCACCGACTTCCCCAATTGCTCACGAACATACGTGGACTTCCCGGTCTGCCGGGGTCCGAACAGGAACACGGTGCTCTCCTGGAGAGTGCGCTCGACGTCCAGTGTGCGCTTGATGTAGTCCTTCAGGCTCATCTTGCCCCTCCTGCCAGGGTCGTTGGCAATTCTCATGATAATCGCCAACAGCGTTGGCGTCAACGTCCAGCGCCCGGGATTGATGCAGACTCGCCGTCCGCGCAAGCCGTGGGCGCGGGGATGCCGGTACGCCTGGGCAGACCCACGATCCTGGGGAAGCGAGGAGCGCCCCCACCGCCCGTCGGCCCCGTGGCCGACGGGCACCTCCCCCGATGGTGGAGGACTGATCTTCGGGAGCCGCGCTCCGGTCCCGAGACTACCAAGTTCAGCTGTGCCGACCGCATCCGCCGCACCCTCGCAGGCCGATGGGATCCCGCACCTGCGGCCGATGCGGTGCCTGGGGCGTTGGGTTGCCCGCACCGACGGCCCGGGAACTGCATCGGCCGTGAGGACCCCCTACCCATGGCCAAGGAACCGTACCGGCCCCCCAACCTGCATGACTGGCGGCGACTGATGTGGTACAACTGCCCCGGGGAGGAAGGCGGAGACTCTGTGGGCCAACTCGCATGCAGTCTCAGGGAACGAGCAGGGGGAGACATGGGCAAGGCATCACGCGGGCGGGGGCGCCTCTCGTTGCAGGAGCTTTCCGAAGCGCTCGGGGCACTGGACGAGGCGGTGCTTTCGGAGGTGGACGGCGTCGGGCCGCAGCGGGTCGTGGAGATGGCCGAGGCCGCTCTGGCGGAGTTCGACTACGAGCGGGCTGCCGCGCTCTTCCGGGTTGCGGTGGTCAAGAGCGAGGGGGACGGCGAAACGGTCTGTCGGCTCGCCACCTTCCTGGTGGATGACTATGCCCAGTTCGAGGATGCGGTGCGGCTGCTGACGTCGTCTGCGTGCGAGGTGAATGCGGCGGGCAAGCGGTTGCTGGCCCGCTCGCTGTTCATGCTGGAGCGGAAGGCCGAGGCGCTGGCCGTCTACCGGGAGTTGAACGAGGCCGGCGGCGGGGATGCGCTGTCGTGGAAGCGGCAGGGGATCCTGCTCAAGGACCAGGGGGATTCCGGCGGGGCCATCGAGGCGCTGCTGAAGGCACTGGCGCTGGACGCAGCCGACGGCGAGGCGGAGCGGCTCAAGGGCGAGTGCGAGCAGGCACTGGCCGACCGGCTCTCCGCTGATTTGGCTGGAGCGGAGCGGAAGCTCGAGTCGGGGGAGGTGGAGGAGGCCGGGAAACTGCTTTCCGAGTTGGACAGCGGGGGCTGGCTGCCGCCTGAGTTCTACCGGCTCAGGAAGCGCGTCGAGGAGCGGCAACGTGGAGCAGAGAAGGACGGGCTGGCCGGGCAGGCGAGGGCGCGGGAGGCCGCCGGGGACCTCGATGGGGCGGCTGCGCTGGTCAGGCAGGCACTCGAAATCGATTCCGAAGATCGGGAGCTCCGGGGTTGGGCTGAGAGGCTCGAGACCTCGATGCGGGCACGGGCGGCAGCCGACCTGCGTCAGCGCGGAGATGCCGCCGTTGCCGGGGGGGATCTGGCTGAGGCGATATCGCTCTACTGCGCGGCCTGGATGAAGGATGAGACAGCCATTCGTGTGCCGGGCGAGGAAGGCGATGCCGGTGGAGTTGCCGCTCAGCCCACAGGGCATGCCGCCGATGCAGTCCGTCTGCTTCGGCTCGTCGGGGACTACATGGAGAACGCGAGTCGCATTCCGACCGCGTCCCAGGCCCAGGCGCTGGAGGCATTGCACCGGGCGGTGCTCGCGGAGCGGGCCGATGACCTGGAGCAGGCGGTCCTGCTGGCGGGCCGGGCGGGCGCGCTCATGGACCTGCATCCGGCCGGTGCCGAGCTCAAGCTTCGAATCGTGGAGCGACGCCGGTGGCTGGAAGAGGCAACTGCCCGGGAGGCCTTTCAAAGGGCCCAGCTGCTCGAGCGGGAGGGGAAGCTCGATGCAGCCGCTGAGGCCTACGAACAGGCGGCTCCGGTTGCCGGGTTCGCTCTGGCGGAGGATGCCGGGCAGAGGGCTGCAGCGTTACGGCGGACCCTGAGCGCTGCCCAGGCCGAGGAATCGCTCATATCGAGAGTCACCGCGCTGCTGGAAAAGAGGGAGTTCTTCCAGGCGTTGCGAGAGCTGGCCGCGATGCCGGCGGAGCCGCCGGCAGCCCCGGATGGATGGGCGGAGGGGCGGAGCGAAGCTCCCGGAATGCCTTGCCTCGGAACGGGCGACGGCGCGGTGCGCCAGCGGCGTGGCGGCACCGGGCCCAGCCCGGTGGATCTGCTCGAAACCCGGGCCCGGGAGGGGATTGCCGAGAAGTACCCCGTGGTTGCAGTCCCGCTGCCTCCGCCGCTGCTGGAAACCCGCACGGAGTACCGTTCCAGGAAGGACGGCGTGCTGGGGTTCAAGGCCGGTGCGACGATCACGGTCAACACATCCCCGGATTCGGGCGAGGTGTTCCTGGTGTCGGGGCGCAACCTGCTCTGCCTGGACGTACGGGAGCTGCGGGCCGTGGGAACCGCTCAGCTCCCCCCTGCAGCGGAGATCGCGGGCAAGAACGCGTTCGTGCTGTACGACATGCTCCCGGGGGACCGGAGCGCACTGCTCTTCCTGAACTTCGAGGATGACTACCTGATGCAGGTCGAGCACCGGCGCGGCCGCATCGGAGTGACCAACGTGATGCCTCTTGCGCGCTGCCTGAGGGGGACCCGGCAGCAGGTGCGGCGGTGGTTCGTGCCGGCCGGCCGTGAGGAGAAGCTGATGATCTGCCAGTCCGCCCCCGGGGCCGGAGGGGGGACGGCATTCTACGGGATTTCGCTGCACGATGGACGCCTGCTGCACGAGGAGGAGTTCGGCCACACGTTGACCAACCTCAGGCGGTTGCCGGGACGGGAAGGAATGTACCTGGTCCACCGCCACCCCGAGCCCAGCCAGATGCGTCGGCCCGGCTACTTCTCGTTCGCACTGGTGGATTCCAGGATGCGAATCAGCGAGCGCTTCCACGTTCAACCGCAGGACATCGACGGGACGTTCGTCGAGTCGTGCCGGTGGTTCCGCTTCGGCAAGCAGGGCTGGTATGCACTCGTCCGCTACTTCGACATGTACAGCGGTCAGCTCATCCAGCGCCCGCTGGCGTTCCTCGCCATGGGGGCGGACAAGCAGCTTCGGTACGCGGTCTCCGATTCGTCGCAGCTTCTCCAGAAGACGGCGGACCTGGAACCGCTGGGTGAGCTCATCGAGGGGCCGGACGGGCAAGACCTGTGGGTGGTTTCCGGCCGCAAGGGGAACGAACAGACCCTGTTCGTCATCGACCTTGCCACCTTCAAGACCGTTCGCAAGACGACGGTTCCCGAGGGGGAGACCGTGGTGGCCATTGCGGCCGGTGCCAGGCCCGGCGAGTACGTCACCGTTTCGCTCGTCGGGGAGGATGGCGAGGTCGTGGTGAGGAAAGGCAGTGGGCAGTGAGCACCAAGGAGGATCTGTGTTGGATTTCGCAAGTCTGTTTTCAAAGGCTGGCGCTATCTTGCGGGGGGGAGGGGGCCGCGATGCGAAGCTGCAGTCCATCTGCGAGCTGCTGCGCGGCAGCATCCCTCACTATGCGTGGGCGGGGTTCTACGTGGCGGACGAGGGGGAGCGGGTGCTTCGCCTCGGGCCGTTTGCGGGGGCCGCGACCGAGCATGTGGTGATTCCGTACGGGCGGGGGATCTGCGGGCAGGTGGCGGTGGCCCCGAGGACGTTCGTCGTTCCGGACGTGGCGCTCGAGGACAACTACCTGTCCTGCAGCCTGGAAGTACGGTCGGAGATCGTGGTCCCGGTGATGGTGGGCGGGCGCTTCGTTGCCCAACTCGACATCGATTCCCACCAGGTCGATCCGTTCACCGGCGTGGACCGCCGCTTCCTGGAGGCGCTCTGCGCCGAAGTGGCGGCATGCTGGGAGAGCTGCGATGGGAAATGAACGGCCGGACAAGTATGCGGCCGACGGCGGACGCCTTCACGCAATGGCACCGATTCTGGCGCTGGTGGTGCTTGCAGGGTTGATCCTCTTCCACAGCCTGGGCGGATACTCCGACCACGACCGCTCGGGCCACGCGTGGGGGACGGACGATGCGTACATCTCGTATCGCTACGCAGCCAACCTGGCTGCGGGTGACGGGCTCGTGTTCAACCCTGGAGAGCGGGTCGAAGGGTACTCCAATCTGCTGTACGTGCTGATGCTGGCTGGTGCCGCCGGGACGTTGGGCGAGGATTCCATGTACCCGGTATCCTCGCTGCTGAACCTGGTCCTTTGCTGCCTGGCGTTCATCGCGTTTTACGGGACCTGCCGGCGGCGGCTGGCTCCATCGGGGGTGACGGCCGCGACCTGGCTGTTCGCACTGGTTCCAGCGTTGTGGGCGTGGTCGGCATCGGGGCTGGAGACGATGCTGGTGCTGGCCGTCTCGATGGCAGTGTGGCTGGAAGCCGATGCGGTGGTGCGGGACAAGGGGCGTTTCCATCTCCCGCTGCTCGGTGTGGCCGTGGTCCTGTCGGTCCTGTCCCGTGCGGATGGCTTTCTCGTGCCGTTCTTCGTCTGCGTCTGGCTGATCGTGAGGCGGAGCTGGCGGGCGGCGGCCTGGGCCGGCGGTTTCCTGGTCGTGTCACAGGGGCTGCTGACCATGTGGCGCCTGGTCTACTACGGCTGGCCGCTCCCGAATACTTACTATGCCAAGGTTTCCGGACCGCTGCTGGAGCGGATTGCCGATGCCGGAGCGCAGCTCGTGAACCTGTCCGTGCACCAGCGGTTGGCACTGCCGTTGGGGATTCTCGTGCTGCTTGGCGGGCGGGTTGTGCTGCGGGCGGTTCGGCGGACAGGGGTGCTCCGGTCCGAGCTGGGGTTCGAGACGGTCTTTACCGGCGGGCTCATCGTGTACTGGTTCTACGTGGGCGGGGACGTTTTCATCGAGCGCTTCCTGCTGCCGCTGTTCCCCATGGCCATCCTGGCGGGGATCGAGTGGGTGGCCCGGTTCCCGGTGAAGTCGCTGGTGAGCCTGGCAGCAAGCCTAGCTGCCCTCGTGCAGCTCAGTCTCGTGTCTACCGACCCGCGCTTCGACTACGTTCCCGCATCGAAGAAATATGACCGGTGGGTCCGGCTGGGGAACTTCCTGGGCGAGCGCTACCCGGGGATGACGGTGGCCACGGATGCCGCGGGGAAGATCCCGTTCCATTCGGGACTCGAGACGATCGACATGCTGGGGTTGACGGACGAATACCTGGCGCACCGGGAAGTGTCGTATTTTGCCGTCGGGCATAACAAGTTCGACGCGGACTACGTGCTGGGGCGCAGGCCGGACATCATCACCTCGTGGATCCTGCCGAATCGGGACCTGCTGTGGGGGCTGACTCGGGACAAGTACGTCGGAGCCGGGTACCACCTGGCTTTCCTCGTGAACGTCGATCCGAGTCCGAAGATTTGGGTCCTGGACATGCGAGGCATGGACGGCGAGTCGATCAAACGCCTCATGAGTCACGGGTACCAGTACGCGGTGCTGATGCGCAACGGCTGGGACTCGTAGCGGGGGGGC
>Ga0233425_10002217_pt1 | contig 39340 bp, 35 predicted proteins | sample Watercolumn_Towu_2_FD_181712 | JGI IMG/M metagenome (GOLD analysis project Ga0233425, IMG submission 181712) | Freshwater microbial communities from Lake Towuti, South Sulawesi, Indonesia - Watercolumn_Towuti2014_140_MG | ecosystem: Environmental > Aquatic > Freshwater > Lake | place... | reverse complement strand
GCCTGTGGTCTCAGCGCATCAAAGAGAACCACGAATAGCAGACTGGTTTGGATCTCCGCACATCAAACATCGGGGCTTGACTTCATACATAGCAGACGTCAGACGCCTGCCCTGAGCGAGGCCGTTGTTTGGCCGAGTCGAAGGGTAAGACGGGAGGGCGGGGATAGTCCCAAGGGGGTAAGACGGTAGACGGGAATGCTTGGATGGCTCTCTGGTGGTTAAACGGAAGACGTGAATACTCTGGTGGAGCTCTGGTGGTGAGACGATTGCAGCGATCAGCTGCCCGCCCCGAGCCCCGAGTGAATTCGAGAGGCCGAGGGGTCAGCTTTCAGCTGTTGGCTCCAATACGAGCGCGCTCAAAACCCGAACCCTGAAACACAAAACCTGAAACCTGAAACCTGGAACCTGAAACCTGAAACTTAAAACTCAAAACTCTAAACTCTAAACTCTAAACTCTAAACTCTCCCTAATCCCCACACCCCGTTTCACAGTTGCAGATGATTTCCCCGCAGCACGGGCAGTGTTCGAGGTTGTTGATCTCGCGCAGACACATGCAGCAGTACTCATCCTCCGGCTCAACTTCAATCCCGCACACCGCGCAATGGTTGATGACGAGTGTGTCGGCTTCCATGAAAGGGCCTCCCTTGGTTATGCAATCTAGGTCGGCCGCAACTGAGATGCAAGAACGTGATCCCCCGCGATCTGGCGTCCGGTTGTTGCAGTTGCTGATTCTGAGAATCGTTTCTTGACATCAGCGCGGCACAGACGTACATTTCCGTTCAAGAGACTATGCCAGAGCCGGGAAAAACACTGAAAGAAGTCCTCTCCTTGCAGACGAAGGTTGGAGAGCTCTTTGAGTCGATGGATGATCGTTGGGTTAGATGCTATTCCTGTGGTCATCAGTGTAGAATCGGCCCCGGGAAAGAGGGCATCTGCAAAATCCGGTTCAATCGCGATGGCAAGCTCTATGTTCCGTGGGGATATGCCGGCGGAGTAGCGCTCGACCCGATCGAGAAAAAACCGTTCTTCCACGCATACCCGGGCGCAAAAGCGCTGAGTTTCGGGATGCTTGGGTGCGACTACCACTGCTCGTATTGTCAGAATTGGGTGACCTCTCAGGCGCTCCGGGATCCCGAGGCAGTGTCCGGAATTCAATCAATGTCGCCGGAGGAGTTTGTCGACGCCGCGCTGCGATCGAAGGCCGCAGTGGTTACCAGTACCTATAATGAACCGCTGATCACCAGCGAGTGGGCAGTGGAGATTTTCAAGCTCGCAAAGCGCTCGGGATTGGTAACCTCGTACGTCTCGAACGGTAACGGAACATCCGAGGTCATTGAGTATCTCCGTCCCTGGGTCGATCTGTTCAAAGTCGATCTGAAGGGATTCAACCAAAGGCGGTATGCTCAACTGGGCGGCGCGTTACAGAATGTTCTCGATACGATCAGGACACTGCATCAAAAGGAATTCTGGGTCGAAGTTGTGACCCTCGTCGTGCCGGGGTTCAATGACTCGGATTCAGAATTGCGGGACATAGCCCGGTTCCTCGCGTCCATATCTCCCGACATTCCGTGGCATGTCACGGCGTTCCACCAGGATTACAGGATGACCGAGGCCGACAATACGCCGGTGAGCTCGCTGCTCAGGGCAAGGGAGATTGGACTGAATGCAGGTCTCCACTATGTCTATTCAGGAAACCGGCCGGGAGAAGTGGAGGGGACCGAGCATACGTACTGCCCTTCCTGTCATGCCGTGCTGATAGAACGGTTCGGATTCCGGGTCATCAGCAACAAGATCAAGAACGGTGCCTGCTTCAAGTGTGGAACGGCGATTGCGGGGCGGTGGGCGTCGTGATGATTTTCGATTGTCAATTGTCGGTTGACGATTTGGTTTGCGCTATCTGCTCGCGAGGACATTGATGTCGCTTTCCTCGAAGGTAATCCTCTCCACCAGACCTGATCTGCAAAAAGGTCTCTTCACAACCGCTGATGTTGCATGCGGTGAGATCCTTCTCACGTATGACGGCCCCCGTCTCAATCACCCGACCCGGCTCTCCATCCAGATCGACGACAACACGCATGTTGAAGGGACAGATGACTCAAATGCATATCTGAACCACAGCTGTGAACCAAACGCGTACGTCGACTGGGGGGCACTTTGTCTGAGGGCTATGCGCGATATCGCTTCCGATGAAGAGATTACCTGCAACTATCACACAACAGATTACGAACTACATGGTGTGTTTCAGTGCGCCTGTGGTTCTCAGCGATGCAAAGGTGTGATCAGGGGCTTCAAGTACCTGTCTCCTGATGAACAACGAGAGCTTGAACCCTGGCTTCCTCCGTTTCTCAAAAGAAAGATTCCTTGAGGGTTGATTTTCACTCGATGTCGGGAGCACTCCTATGCGATGCATTCTCCTTCTTTTGCTTGCCATCACACCGATGCTTCAGTCACAAATTCAATATCCGTTCAGCGGCGTGGGAAAAGACAATGATATCGCGGCATATTGGTATAACGTTCCAAAAGACTCTCTGGTCCTCAAAGTAATGGGTCAGGCCGTGCCGTTCCAATCAACGCTCGAGGTCTACGCCGAATCGCCTGCCGATTCGTTCACTGTTTCTCTCGTGGCGCGCGGACGAAACGGAACGTCAATCTTCTCGGGAACCTATCTGCTGAAGAAAACCGGCGCAGAACCTCCTGTACGCGTTCAACGAAAAGGAAGATTCTTCAAGATAATTATTCCGGTCCCGTATCGGGCTGAACCGCCGACGACCATCGAAGTGACAATCGGCGCCGGCTCGATTCATCGGACGAAGAATGTAGAATGCCGGTATCACAAACTCTCGGGAAGCATTTCCGATTTCGAGGGAAGACCATTTCGTGCTGCGGTCCTCGTCCGGCCTGATGATTTTGACGGAAGCGCAGGGGTCTGGAGTGACGCTGACGGGAAGTACAGCATTTTGCTTCCGGAACGAATCTACAGCAACATGTTTGTGGACGATGAAAGTTACGGCATGCAGACCGCCGAAGCCTGGGGGTGGCACCTGATCATGGACGGCGACCAATCACTGGATATCAAGGTCGGGACGGGCGAAGTCTACAACCTGAACGTCTGGCCCAACAACGGCGGCAGCAGAACGTATTTCATATCATTCCGTCCCATGTCGGTATTCTTCTATCAGAACAGACCGCCACAGAGTTCGGTCGTAATTGAAGGGAAATCTCACGAAGTGCTGGATGTTGCCGCGCGACTCACGAGCAAGGAAATAGCCGTGAAGTTCAACGGGAAAGAAGCTCCAATCGTCTCCACCCAACTGTACTATGAATGGACGTCTGGCAGAGTAATGCCTGCCTACCTGCTGCAGGTGAGTCGTGAGGGCCTGGAGAATATCGGGAAACAAACGGTTGTCGTAGAGTATCACAGTGAATCCGATGTGAAGGGTCAAAAAGTCGTTCACACAAGCATGGGTGTTTTTCAATTGTATCCGAATTTTACCGGACTATCGTTCTACTGGAACCGTCACCGAAGCCATTTTGTGCTTTCCTTTTGGTCGCACGCGCGGTGCGATTCTCTCCGAATGGTTTTCATCGGTCAACTGGTTCAGACGACAAGGTGAACGGCGGCATGCCGGATACACCTGGTATGTCGCCGTTCAATGGAGAGGGCTGGGAGTGTGATTACTCACCGCGGCCTCCGCGGAAGTAGAAGGATGCACCAGTGTACACCAGATCACCGTCTTCGATGCGGAAGACGAGTCGAAGCTGAGCCTCGGCGTAATTTGTTCCATCAAGGTCAAAGGTGGCGGTGATATCCGCACCTTCCTGAGCGACCTTGACAAGCTTTCCCTTGAAAGTCCAGACGCTCGGCTTCGCCAGAGTTGTTGCCTTTGTCAAGTTAATGTGATCGATTTCGCCTTCTCCGGTAAGCGAGACGTTGTAGATCGGCATCGCAGGGAGCTTCTTCGGAAGAACAGCCGGCACTGTCTTGGTGATTTCATACCGAATCAGACCCGAAATAGCCACGAAGCCTTCCATGCCGTCCGGGGTCACAATCTCTTGCCGCTCCGAAAGAACGAAGACTTTCGCGGTAAGACCATTGTTGGGGTTCGCAGTGGCGACCGGGTTGGCGGCATAGTGTTTCATGCCGGCTTCCTCGCAGCCAATGGCCAGGATGGCCAGGGCAAGGACGAGAAACAATGCTATGGTTTTCATGACAACCTCCTTGTGTTGGTGTGAATGAGCCGTTATGGATTAAGCGCGGTGCTGTTTGAAACGATGACGGGCTGCGGGCCTGATAGAGGGAGACTCAACTTCGGGGCCAGGCAGTATGTGCCCGCTTTGAGTGATTTTTGAATCACCGGAACGACGGATGTTCGGTTTCGAACGCCTCCCGGTTCAACATCGAACAGTTCGGGGCGAAACCCAAGTCTGCACCAGTCACGGAATGAGGACAAAATGAAGGCAATGCTTCTTCATAGTGTCAGCCAACTGCGGGAGAATCCTCAACCGCTGAGGTACGAAGACATTGATGAACGGGCACCGGAAGCGGGAGAAATCCTCATCAGAGTTTCGGCGTGCGGAGTCTGTCACACAGAACTGGATGAAATCGAGGGAAGAACCCCGCCACCGGTTTTTCCTGTCGTGCCGGGTCATCAGGTGGTTGGAACCATTACTGCCACGGGTGAAGGAGCGCGTCGCTTCAGTGTTGGCGATCGTGTTGGCGTAGCCTGGATTCACGATGCGTGCGGTTCGTGCAAATTCTGCAAGGCCGGAAACGAGAACCTCTGCCCGAAGTTCAAAGCGACCGGACGCGACGTGAACGGGGGCTATGCAGAAATGACGTTGGTGAATGAGGGTTTCGCATATCTCATTCCTGACAACCTGAGGGATGCAGAAGCGGCGCCGCTTCTTTGTGCAGGTGCGATCGGGTATCGGTCACTCCGGCTGGCAAGTACCGCTGAGGGCAGGACGCTGGGCTTGACGGGATTCGGAGCTTCAGCGCATCTCGTGCTCAAAATGGTGCGCCATCGCTATCCCGGCGTTGGCGTATTTGTCTTCGCGCGCAGTGACAAAGAGCGGCAATTCGCAAAGGAGCTCGGAGCGGTCTGGGTCGGTGACACGTCCGACGCTCCACCTCAAAAGCTCGACGCCATCATCGATACCACACCTGTGTGGATCCCCGATGTGCAGGCGCTTCGCCACCTCGAACCCGGTGGACGGCTTGTGATCAACGCGATTCGCAAGGAAGACTCCGACAGAGATGCCCTGCTCGGGTTGAACTATCCGGAACATCTCTGGATGGAAAAAGAGATCAAGAGCGTAGCCAACGTGACCCGGCGTGATGTGAGCGAATTTCTACAACTCGCGGCCGAAATGCGGATCAAGCCCGAGGTGGAAGAATATCCACTTGTCGATGCGAACAAGGCGCTGGGAGAACTGAAGTCGGGACATATCCGCGGCGCAAAAGTACTTCGGATCTGATACGACTGTCAGCCACCGGCGGATAATACCCCATCGTCTGCAATCTGCAAACTGTAATCTGCAAACTGTAATCTGCAATCTGCACTCTGTAGTCTCCAAGCTGCACTCCCCAACCCGTGGTGAGCGATCCCGAGCGAGCGAAGCGAGTCGAGGGAGAGTCGAACCACCCACAATCCGCAATCCACAATTCGAAATCCGCAATCCACTAACTCCGTGTTTCTTTGCAGAGAAAAGAGTATTTTTCTCTCCAAGCTCACGATCATTCTTCAATTGAATACCACCATCGCATGATCCGCTTCGCACTTGCATCTTTACTTGGCGGAATTCTCTTCGTCTCTGCCTGTTCTGCTCCACCGAAAAGTACAAAAACAGAGCCCGAAGCTCTCCCGCAGCCGACACTGACCGCAAGCGTCAAAATTGCGTGCATTGATCTCTCCAATTACGGAAAGAGGATTGAGAAAAAGGACATTGAGAGGTTTGTCGCCACTCTCAAGCGTGAGCAAATCGAAATTCTCGCCGTGCAGGGAATCACGAGGTATCCGAATGTGAAGACGCGAGTCGATTTCGTCGGTGAACTGGCCTCTCAGGCCGATATGCGCCATGCATTCGGAGAATCGACGGATATCATGGGCCGGCAGCTGGGAAATGCGGTGTTCAGCGTCTATCCGATCCGGTCAAATCAGAAGAAAGAGTTTGATGTTCCCTCGGCGTTCAGCGAGTATGCACTGCATGTAGCCATTGATGCCGGGGCGCGTGACGTGACGGTCATCAGCACCGGGCTTCCCACAAACGCGCCGCCCGAGGATTTGTCACGGTGCGTTCGGACAATCGCCGATCTCCGGAGTGCACCGGAGATGCCATTCGTTGTTTCCGGAAACCTCCCCGGACTGAAGCAGGTTCGCAACGCCGAAGCATTCACTGATATTCAGGCATCTCTGCCGGAAGGATCGGGAAAGCAGCTCACGTCACGTCTCTGGTACGTACGGAGGGATCTGTTTGGGCTCATTCAGGCCCGGATTCTGAAGACAGATTTCGGGGTCATGACCGTAGCTGATTTCGGTCTGTACCAGCAACCGCGGCCAAAATAATCGTATCCTTCGATTCCTTGTGGGGCTCGCCATGTGGAATGTTTCCGAACCAGTGGTTGAGATCATCGTCAGAACGGCGGTGGTCTATGCAGTCATTCTCGTCGGGATACGGCTCACCGGAAAACGTGAGGTGGGACAGATGACGCCTTTTGACCTGGCGCTTCTCCTGTTGATTTCGAATGCCGTGCAGAATGCCATGACCGGTACCGATACGTCGGTGCTCGGAGGGGTGATTGCCGCTGTCACGCTTCTGATCATCAACGCAGTGCTCTCGAGGGTTGCATGGAAGAACAAGAAGGCACGACAACTGATCGAAGGTTCTCCGACGCTCCTGGTGCACGACGGCAAACTTCTCGAAGAACATCTGGCGAAAGAACATATCAATCCGGAATCTGTTCATCAGGCTCTTCGGGAACACGGCGTCGCATCGCTTTCGGATGTAAGACTTGCTGTTCTCGAAATCGATGGCTCAATCAGCGTGCTGAAATATGATGACATGCCGTCGGTCGCACGTCCGCACCACCATGTGAAATTCTTGTCGAGAAAGCACGCATAGCAGGGAACTCCTTGAGTGAACACGCGCATGGTATTTGCAGCCTTTGTCATTGCCGGCGGGTTTCTGGCGGCGGGCTGCACAAGTGAAAGCAGCGACACGTTTGTGTCCACAGGTACCGTCGTCTATCTCTCGTTTGAGGGAGGTTTCTATGGCATCAAAGGGGACGACGGAAGGAACTATGATCCGTTGAACCTCTCCGGGGAATTGCAGAAGGATGGCCTGCGGATCAGATTTGAGGCAAGAGAGCTGCCCGACCGAGGCAGTTTTCACATGTGGGGAAGAATCATCGAGATCAAGCACGCCGAGAAGCTGTGAAGAGAGAACGCATTGTGAGTATCGGGGTTAGTAGTTCAATGTAGATCCGCTGAGCACTCATTTCATCACAAACCAATAAAGGGTTCGTCCATCATGAATCGATCCGTGATCTTCTGGATTCTTGCAGCTGTCATTACCGTCGCCTCCGCCGTTTATCAACGTATGACCGGTCCGACGTATCCGGTCTCCAGCGGCGTAAAGGTCGGTGAGCGGGCAATTGCGTACAAGTTCAACCGGAGTCATCCGGGCCCGACCAATGCTCCGGTGGAGCTCAAAACGGATGACCAGGCAATCGCTGGTGTGCTCTATTGGAAGCGGTTCAAAACTGATGATCCCTGGACCGAGGTTCCGATGACATTTGCCGATGGCGTTCTGAAGGGTGAGCTTCCGAATCAGCCCCCTGCAGGAAAGCTGATGTATCGTGTCACGCTGCAGAAAGGCGAAACCAGTGTGGGCGTCCCTGCCGGCGATCCGATCGTGATTCGATTCCGCGGTGATGTACCGATCTACATTCTGATTCCTCATGTCCTTGCGATGTTCGCCGCGATGTTGTTCTCGATTCGGGCCGGATTGGAGTTCTTCACCAACGAGCCGAAGCTTAAATTGCTGACGTACTGGACGCTGGGAGTGCTTTTTGTGGGCGGATTCCTTCTCGGCCCCCTGATGCAATGGTATTCGTTTAACGCGTGGTGGACCGGCTGGCCGTTCGGCACAGACCTCACAGATAACAAAACCGCCGTGGCGTTTCTTGCGTGGGTTGTTGCAGCCATTGCTCTTGCACGGTCGAAGAATCCCGCCCGATGGGCCCTGGTAGCATCAATTGTCATGTTTATTGTCTACTTGATTCCGCACAGCGTTCTGGGATCAGAACTCGACTACAGCAAGCTCGACCAGCAGACCAAGCAGGTCGAACCAGCCAAATAGAGAGGCAGAAGCATGAACCGTCATTCCGCGGTCCGTATCATTGTTGCTGCAGGACTTCTCGCCGGTTTCCTCATCCCCGGTTTTGCACAGCAGGAGAAGAAACCGAATCCGTTCAATGCCGAAATTGTCGGACAGGCGCAGAAACTGGTCGGCCTGGACTTTGACGAGTCCGAGCGGGATTCGGTGCTGGAAAACCTCGCCGATGCGTTCGAGAATTATCTCAAGATCAGGACCATCGCTCTGCCAAACAGCGTGCCGCCCGCACTTCTGTTTAATCCGCTCCCGGTTGGTTTTCAGTTCGAGAAGGTGAGGAAGCCATTCAGGAAGAGCCCTGCAGCGAAAGTCACGGCGCCCAAAAACATTGACGACCTCGCCTTCGCATCGGTGGGCCAGCTTGCGGAGTTGATCCGCACTCGGAAGATCACATCGCTGCAGCTGACGACGATGTATCTCGATCGGCTGAAGAAATATGGACCAAAACTCGAGTGCGTGATCACGCTGACGGAGGAACTTGCTTTAAAGCAGGCGAAGCGCGCTGATGAAGAAATCGCAAAAGGAGCATACAGAGGAACGCTCCATGGAATCCCGTACGGAGTGAAAGATCTTCTCGCCGTCAAGGGGTACAGGACAACATGGGGGTCGGTGCCCTACAAGGAACAGGTGATCGATGAGGATGCAACCGTTGTTCAACGCCTCGAGCAAGCCGGTGCCGTACTTGTCGCGAAGCTGACAATGGGCGAGCTGGCGATGGGGGATGTATGGTACGGAGGCAGGACGCGAAATCCCTGGAACTACAAACAGGGGTCGAGCGGTTCGTCTGCCGGATCGGCGTCGGCAACGGCCGCCGGGTTGGTCGGATTCGCCATCGGCACGGAGACCCTTGGATCGATCGTGTCACCATCCACGCGTTGCGGAGTGACGGGGCTCAGGCCTACCTACGGCCGGGTCAGCCGCACGGGAGCAATGGCATTGAGCTGGTCGATGGACAAGATTGGCCCGATCTGCCGGACGGTCGAGGATTGTGCGCTTGTTTTCAATGCGATCGCCGGGCCCGACGGAATTGACCAGACGCTTCACGATGCGCCATTCAACTACGATCCGAAAGTGAATTGGAAAATTCTGCGGATCGGTTATCTGAAGATGGATTTTGACAGTGCGCGGGGAAACAGGGCCGCGAGCGACTCGGTGCTGACAGTACTGAAAAACCTTGGTGCAAAGCTCATCCCGATCGAGCTTCCGAAAATTCCCGTGGAGAACGTCCGGTTCATCCTCAGCGCAGAGGCCGCCGCGGCGTTTGATGAATTGACGCGAAGCGGGAAGGTCGATTCTATGGTTCGTCAAATGAAAGGGGCCTGGCCGAACTCATTCCGGAGTTCCCGGTTCATTCCGGCGGTCGAGTACATCGAAGCCAACCGCGTCCGATATCTCTTGATCCAGGAGATGCAGAAGCTGATGAAGGACATCGACGTCTACGTCAGCCCGTCGTTTGGCGGGAGTAATTTGCTGCTGACAAATCTCACAGGTCACCCGTCCGTTGTTCTCCCGAACGGCTTTACAAAGGAAGGCACACCGACGAGCATCACGTTCACCGGCCAATTATTCGGTGAGGCAAAACTCCTGGCTGCGGCGAAGGCATTTCAGGATGCGACGGATTACCATTTAAAGCATCCAAAGTTGGAACAATGATACTAAATCCGAAATTCGAATTTCGAAATCCGAGGGAAATCCGAAGCGCGAAATTCCTAAACTGAGACACCAGGCTCAAATTCTGAAACATGGAGCCTGGAACCAAAAACTTGAAACCTGAAACTGCAAACTCCAAACTCACAACTTGAAACTCATCAACCTCACACCGGTTTTCCTCATTGCTCTGATGCTGACAGGTTGCAATTCTTACGTTCAGCGCATCGTCTCGCAGTCGATCAGCAGGATGGCCGATCCGATTCCAGTGGCTCCGCATACGATTAGCACTCCGATTCTTCCTGATGCGCAGCTGGCAGTATCGTGGGTGGGCCACGCGACCGTTCTGATTCAGATGCACGACAAGCTGATTGTCACAGATCCCTTCTTTACCAATACCATAGGGCTGCTTGCCCGACGATCGGCGCTGCCCGGACTCGATCCAGGAATTCTTCCCAAAGTCGACTTCACGATCATCTCCCACATTCACCTTGATCATTTCAATTTCGGCAGCCTCGACATGCTTCCAAAGGGAGGGGAGCTCGTCATTCCCCAGGGAGCGCTCCAGTACACTCCCGAACTCGGCTTCAAGGACGTCGACGAATTGAAGCCGTGGGAGTTCATCGAGCGTGACGGGGTCCGCATTACCGCCGTGCCGGTTCAGCATTTTACCGGTCGATATGGGTTCGACGGCGCGTGGCTGGGAACGCTTGGCTACACTGGATATGTGGTCGAGTATCGGGGATTCGTTGTCTTCTTCGCAGGGGATACAGGATACAATCCTGAGTACTTCAAGGAGATCGGCCGGCGATTCAAGGTTGATGTCGCCATCGTGCCTATTGCTCCCGGCGGAGGCTCGGGGATCGGCGGCCGCGTGCATGTCAATCCAGCCGGTGCGCTGACTATTTTCAAAGAGGTTGGCGCCAAATACATGCTGCCGATGCACCATGGGACACTGTTCTACGGCTCGGATGCAAATCCGACCGAGGCTATCGATCGCCTTCGCGACATTGCTATGAAAGAAGGTCTGATGGATAAAATCCTCGCTCTGAAGATGGGAGAGCAAAGAATCATCTACTAACGCTCCGTGCCTGAGTACACACGAAAGCCCGTTGAACCAGAATCAACGGGCTTCCCCTTTTTTTCTGCCTTGGTGTTTTGAAGTGCTTCCTACTTCGCCGCAGCGTGCGCGAACTCCCAGCCGAGCATCGCCTTCTTCCTCGCCGGACCCCATCTGTAATTCCCCGTCACTCCAACGGACTGAATGACCCGATGGCAGGGAATGATGTAGCTGATCGGGTTCTTCGCCACAGCGTTGCCGACGGCGCGGCTGGCTGTGGGTTGGCCAATACGCTGTGCCACATCTTCGTACGAAAGAACGTGACCCGGCGGAATCCGCAACAACGCCTCCCAGACCCTGATCTGGAAATTCGTTCCGCTCAACACGAGCGGGAGCGGCGCTCTTCGGGACGAGGATGCGCTGCCAAAAATCCGGTCGACGTATTTCCGGGTTTGATCTGCGTCTTCCACAAGTTGAGCGTTCGGCCATCGTGCGCGCAGTTCCGCACGGACTTCCTTGCGATCATTGCCTTGGACGAAAAACAATGCGCAAACACCCCGGGTGGTGGCACCCAGAAGGCACCCTCCGAACGGCGTAGGATGAAGTCCGTAGTGAATGGTCAATCCTTCCCCGTCCCTCTTGAATTCACCGGGGGTCATCGCCTCAACCGTTACGAAGAGGTCGTGAAGTCTCCCCGGACTCGACAGTCCTGCGTCCATGGTGGCGTCGAGCAGCGAGCGCGACTCCTTGAGCGCCCGCTTTGCGTGCTCAAGCGTCAGATACTGAAGGAACTTCTTAGGACTGATTCCCGCCCAGCGCGTGAACAGACGCTGAAAATGGAACTCACTGAGGTGAACGTTTCGTGCCACCTCGTGCAATTCCGGTTGCCGGGTGTAGTTCGACTGAAGAAATGTGATCGAGCGTTCAATGCGCTGAAAATCGAGTGCTTCCTGGGCAAGATTCTTGTTCGTCATCTCGTCTCTCTTCCTCTCTCGTTGTTTCTCCTACGATAAAAGAATCTCTCCCGAACATCCACCCGATTCTTGCTGATTTCCAGAGTCTCTCAGAGACGCATACCTAGACATTAGCGCCTCACGCCAAGAGGGTCAAATCTCACTTGGTTCCGACGGCAATGAAAATGCTGACACTTGCCTTATCGCATCCGCAGGCCGAAGTCGCACAACAATTGTCGCCCACACAATCAACTGACACGTTCTGCAGCCCCGCATCCTCAAGCCACTTCACAATATCCCCCCGACGAAATCCCATCCAACGATCATGCTGTTCGGTTCGCAGAAACTCGAACTTGTGTTCATCGAGATCAGTCAGAACAAGTCGGCCGCCGGGTTTGAGAATCCGGACCATCTCTTTGATTGCCGCGGGAGGCTGGTCGACATGATGGAGATACATGTTTGCAAACGCGTGCTCCATCGCGCCAGTGTTAATGGGAAGGCGTTCTGCAATGCCTTCGCGGTACTGCACGTCGCCGGCTCCCCGGAACTTGGACTTCATTATCTCCAGCATCCGCGCCGACTGGTCGACTGCGATTACGGAAACCTTCTGCTTCAACAGCGCCTCCGTGAGGAAACCCGATCCCGCACCGATGTCGGCAACCGTCATACCGGGTGTGAGGTTTGCGGCGTGAATGGCCTTTTCCCGCACCGAATCGGGAAAGAAATCCTTGCGCATCGAGTCCCAATCTTTTGCGACTGTGTCGAAGTACTCTTTGCTGTCTCCTTGTTCAGGCTTCACGGCTTCGATATACGCAGATACGACCTCCACGGATGCTTCAGCGATCGGAAGGAGGTCGCGCAACGCAGTCCTGGTTTGTTCCTGTGGCGTGATGCGAACCTGGCCGAAACCAGCATCGGTCAGCATTGCAGCTAATTCTGACTGCGACGCGGCTCCTCCGATGCAGGCACAGTACAGGGCATCATTCTGTCGGACCTGGGGTGGCAGGGCGCTGGTGGCGATGATATCCGAAACCGCAATCCGCCCACCGGGTTTCAGGACTCGGAATATTTCCCTGAACACTGCAGGCTTTTCCGGGGAGAGATTGATGACGCAATTGGAGATCACCACATCAATGGTGTTCGATGGGACAGGGAGGCTTTCGATGGTGCTGAGGTGAAACTCCACATTTCGAAATCCGCCGCTGGCTGCGTTGGCACGCGCCTTTGCGACCATCGCCGGTGACATGTCGACGCCTGTGACGAAACCGGTCTCTCCAACATTGCGCGCAGCAATGAAACAATCAATTCCCCCGCCGCTTCCCAGATCAAGTACATGCTCGCCGGGGCGAAGACTGGCCAATCCGGTCGGATTGCCGCAGCCGAGCCCGAGGTTCGACTCCGCCGGAATTGCGTCAAGATCCTTCTCTGCATAGCCGAGTCGCTTTGAATTCGCTCGATTCTGTGAGGAAGGTGCCTCACCGCCGCAGCATGGGGAGGGGGAACACCCGCACCCGCGGCCGCTTTGGCTCGCGATCTCGCTGTAGTATTCTTTTACCGATTCTCTGATTTCGTCGTTCTGAGACTGTGACATGGTTATCTCCTTTTGTTCAACCTTTCTTCATAGACGGAGAAGGTTGAAAAAAGACGCAAAGAAATTTTGAAGATTCGGCATAGAATTAAAGCACTGCCACCAAGTCACAAAGACACAAAGAAAAGCGCCTAATTTGTTTTCTAGAATCTCAAACAGGAATTTTGTGGTTCTTGACATCTTTCCTTCGCGATTCTTAGCGCCCTCGGCGGTTATTTTTCAACCGCCAAGATCGCCAAGGAGCACAAAGGTGTTTTTGAGATGAATTCTGGCCTTAATCCCTTTGAGCCTTGGTGTCTTAGTGGCTAGATTTTCAGTCGGGTGTCGAGGGGATGGTCGCCGGACGATTGACTATCCAGACGCCGGCAAGAATGGCTGCTCCACCGACAAACACTGCGATGTACAAATCCTCATGCAAAAGCAACGCAGCGACAATGACCGTAACCAGCGGCTCAAGATAGAGAAACGAACCCATCTGAGAAGCGGGCAACTCCTTCAGCCCGTCGTACCAGAAGATGTAGGCGATTCCGGAGCAAATTATACCAAGAAACAGAATGCTGAACCAGGCCTGTGAAGAGAGCCTCGTGACGGACTCGTAGTCGGATGTCGTTGCGAGCCAAAGGCACGAGAACAGCCAGCCGAAGAACATGACGAAGAACATCATCTGGGTCGCAGAATGCGTCTTGAGCGCTTTGCGCGACACGACAGAAAACACCGCCCAGTTGACGGCACTGATGAGGACGAGGAAATCCCCGTATGTGCCGAATTGACCACGCAGGATGGCATCAAGATCCCCGCGCGTGATCACCAGGAGCACACCGAACGACGCAAGCGCAATGCCTGCAATACGGGTCCAGCCGAGCTTTTCCTTCAACATTACCCTCGCCAGGAGAGCGATGAAAATCGGAATGGTCGTAATGATCCAGGCTGTGGTAGTTGCCCGCGCAGTTTGTAGTCCCGTGACTTGAATCCACTGATGAAATGTGATGCCGAGAAATCCGAGCAGAGAGAAGTAGCCAAGCTCACGTGACGCGGGAAACGCAAATTCTCTGCGAGCAATGACAAAGACACCGAGGATGAGGACTCCGATTCCGAATCGTAGCCAGATAACAACAACAGGCGTGGTTTCTTGCAGGGCGAGCTTGGTGGCAATGAACGACGCTCCCCAGACAAGCACGGAGAATGTAGCTTTTGTGATTGCAGCGGTCTGGGGATGTCGGGAGTTCATCACTTCAGGCTGAGCTCGAAGAGCTAAGGCCTTCAAAGGTAATGAAAACTCAGGCTTGATGCGATGTGGTTGAGGGGGAGCAGCAACTGCATTCGCGGGGGTGGTAGTCGAGTACGGTTCCGTATCTGTCGAATTCGACGTGGCAACACTGCAGAAGAAGATCCTTCAGGAGCAGCCGGGCGCGCTGGACCCGGGATTTTGCCCCCGAAAGAGAAATGCCGAGACGGTCTGCCAATTCCTGCTGGGAAAGACCCTCAAACTCAGTGAGCATCAGCGCTTCGCGGTAGTGATCCGGAAGCTGGCCGATCATTTCCCGGACTCCCAGCGCGAACTTTTCCATCATGTTCTCCTCGGCGGGCAGCTCGGCGGGCTCCTTCTTCTCGGGCGTTTCGTGCGATGAGAAGCGAGAGCGGTAGTGGTCGGCGATCGCGTTTCGCGTTATCTGAAAGATCCAGCTCTCCAGTTTCGTTTCATCCCGCAGCGTCTCAACCCGGGAATGAATTTTCAAAAAGACGTTTTGAAGAATGTCATCAGCGGCGGACTGGTCGGCGACGCGCTGGAGAATGAACTGCTTCAGCCGCGAGTTGAGGGACTTGAAAAGCTCTTCCGTTGTGGATCGGGGCTGGTTCAACATGGAGATTCCTCCATGCGGGATGGTCGTTCCTGGTCGGAAGGAGAGCGGAGAAATGCTTCGAGCCGGGCTTTGACAACAGGCCATTCGGTATCAATAATACTGTAGTACACGGTATGTCGAAAACGGCCGGACTGAGTGATCATGTGATTGCGGAAGATGCCCTCTTCGCGCGCACCAAGCCGGAGAATCGCCGTGCGTGAACGTTCATTCAGCGAGTCGGTCTTGAATTGGACGCGGATGCAGCCAAGGGATTCAAATGCATACCGGAGCATGAGGTACTTCGCTTCCGTGTTGACCGCTGTGCGCCGCCACTCCTGTACAATCCAGGTCCAGCCGATCTCAACTCCCTTGTGCGCCACATCGATATTGCCAAAACGCGTGCTGCCGACAATCTTTCCCGAATTCCTCTCGATCGTCACGAACGGCAGCGCTGTACCAAGCTCCTGGGCTTTCAACGCCTGATCGACATACGAACGCATTTCTTCCGGGGTCCGCAGACACATGGGCGTCCATCGCCACACCTCGGGATTGAGACCGATTTCACAGAGATCAGGGAGGTGCTGCAAGGCAAGAGGTTCCAGCCGGACGCGGATTCCCTCAAGCGTGACGGGTTCCAGTGGAGGGAGTGAAGTCATGAGGATACAGGTCTCATCACAATGTTTGCAGCGTGTACTAGGACTTCTTGTTGGGTTTGAACAGCCCGTCTTTTCGAGCTCCGAGGAGTCCAGCCTGGACCGAACGCTTGTCCGCAAACAAAAGGTGCCGGATCATAGCCGGTGTTAATACCTTGAACTTCCTGATCTCGTCAAGTCTATCACCGATTGCATCAAGTCCTTCGTCCTGTACCATCCAGTTCGAGGAGTCAAGAGTGGTCAGATCAAGCGGTCTTGTGTAGGCGCGAAGCGTTTTTTCACCGACAGCGTTGAAGAAATCTTCGAAGTACGACATCACCAGCTCGCGCACCGTCCGAAACACCGGTTCCCGATAGCGAAGGCCGGAGAAGTTCGATTTGGCAACGACTCCCCAATGGCCGCGTTCTTTGAAGAGCGCGAGAACATGATCGTCATCGTTCTCGTTGGGAATCAGATCGATTATGAGAGGCCGGTGACCAAGACGTCTGAGCATGGCGGCCGCGAATACTGCTCCGTCAAAGCAATGACCTTTTCGATCCCTGACGACGTTCAGGGGGCACCGGTATCGCACTTCCTCGCTGTACTGAATACTGTCCAGGAATTTCTGAATCCGCGCTGGAGATGCGAGCCCTGCGATGAGACGTTCTTCGCGCTGCGTCAACGCATCGTCGAAATTCTTAGAAACCCTGCTGGCTGCGAGCCGTGTTTTCATGGAAGTAAGTCAATGTGGCGTCTTGTTGTTGTTCACCCGACTCACACTGATACTATTTCGTCAATATCATCTTCTTTGTTTCCGTGAAGTTTCCGGCTTGCAGTCGGTAGAAGTACACTCCGCTGGGGAGCCCCGATGCGTCCCACTGCACTCTGTAAATTCCCGGCATTCGCTTCTCATCTGCGAGCGTCGCAACCTCTCTCCCGAGCACATCATGCACCTTCAGCGAAACAAACTCGAAACTCGCAACTTGAAACTCGAAACTCGTCATCGGATTAAACGGATTCGGGTAGTTCTGCTCGAGCCTGTATGCGGCCGGAACTCCGGAATTCCCCTCGCTGATTCCAACAGCCGTCTTGAACGAAAGCCATTTTCGTTTTGCCGCGTCGGCATTCTGCTGTATGTTCTCCAGAGAACTGTCGCCTGCGACGAGCGCGAAGGGAATCGTCCTGGTGGCTCCGGGGGCGATGGTATAGGGTCCGGAGGAAAGAACCTGGTGGATGTCAGCCGGTCCCGCGATGACAGTGCTGAAGCCGCCGCTGATCCAATTCCATTTTGCGGATCTCGAAAGGGCAAGGGAGCCGTCATTCACGAGTGAACGGAAGAACGCCGCCGTATCGAGCGCCCGGATTCCCACATACGCCCGGGGCTCACCCGGCGCCGGGCAAAATGCATAGCCGAGGCTTCGGCTGGAATCGAAGCGCGAGAAGTTCCGGGCGAGACCGCTGTCGCTTCCAATATCCCAATCCAGAAAGATCCCGGCGTAGAGGTTCTGGATAAGGTTGCCTGTGGTATTTGTCACATCGTACGTCAGGATGATATACTTGGAATCAACCGGATCAGAGAAGGCGTACGAATGCATGGAGACACGAAGGCCGATTCTGGACGTCGCGGGCGCGGCACTGTCGGTAAAGCGCGTGAAGCCATCCTGGTCTGAGATAATGCCGGGCGTCCGAAGCGTAAAGAAGTCCCGCGAGAGAAAATCTGCATCCTGAGCAGTCTCATTGCGTACCACATCAACCAATTTCTGTGCACTCGTGCCGAGGATGAGTCCGCCTTCGAACAGAAGGTTCTTTCCGTTGAAAATGAATCCGACACCCATCTTGTTGGATGGATAATCGTAGTATCCCAGCCGGCCGTTGTTGGCGAGCGTCATCTCAATCGCGTTGACGTTCTGAGTGGCAAACGTCGGATTAATAAGGAACGTGATGTACTGGCTGTCGGTGAACGAACCGTCGGTGAATGTGACTTTGATGCGACCCTCGTAGCTCTGAGGCACATCTGAACGGACAGAAATCCGGAACGGATCGGCAGTCCGGATGGTATCCAGAGTCCCCAACTGCGACAGGCTCATCGAACCCCTCAAGATGGTGAGGTACGGAGAGTCGGTGGAGATTGAGACCGCCGCCCCCGCCGATGTTGGCATCAGATAGTTCTTGAATGTGCACGTGAGGTTCACCGTCTCGCCCGGTTCGGCATACCCATTGCCGTTCCCGCCCGGCACGTCACTGACGAAGAACGACTGGATGCGCACAGAGGGACGATTGGTGACGGTGAGGGCGCTGTATGCATTGATCCGGCCGCGCCCGAGGAGCCCGGAATAAGACGGATTGGCCGAGGAAATATCATCGCACGTTACACGAATCTGTTCGGCGGCCTGGAGATTCGAATACGCTGGAAATCTCCCTCTCACGAGTCCGGCGAGCGAGGCTACGAGAGGGCTCGCCATGGAGGTGCCGTCAAGCAGAGAATACGTCGTGGGGTAGATGGTGCTGAGGATCGATGTGCCCGGGGAGGACACGTCGATGTTGTCGCCGAAATTCGAGAACCACGCGCGTTTGTCGTTCTGGTCGGTTGCGGCAACGCTCAGGACGTTCCGGTATGACGCCGGCGAGAAAAAGTTCTGGGACTGGTTGTTTCCCGCCGCGGCCACAACGAGTGATCCGCGCTGCGTGGCAAAATCGATCACATCCTGTTCAACCTGCGAACCGCCTTCGCCGCCCCAGCTGCAATTGATGACGGACGCTCCCATGGTGGCGGCATACGCAATCCCGGAGTAACCGCTCAGGATGTAGGCATCGCCATTTCCCCGTGTATCATTGTCTGCTGTGCATTTGACTGGCAGTATGCGGCAGTTGGACGCAAGCGATGCGACGCCAATTCTGTTGCTTGTGACTGCGGCAGCGATTCCGGCGACGTGAGTTCCATGAAGGTTATTATACCCAGTGGGAGCCGGATTGTTGTCGCCCCTGGAAATCCCCGGGGTGTATGATTCGAACGTCGCGCCGACCAAGTCCCATCCATGCCAATCATCGACATAGCCATTCCCATCGTCATCGATGCCGTTGGTTCGCTTGTCGCGGCTCTGAGCGTCCAGGCCGCTCTCGCCGGGATTGGTCCAGATGTTGGCCGCGAGATCGGGATGAGTCCACTCAACCCCGCTGTCAACGATCGCAATGACGATCGTCGATTCCCCCTGCGTGAGGTTCCATGCCGCGGGGGCCTTGATCTTCTGGAGCGACCATTGCTGGTTGTAGAGCGAATCGTTTGGAGTAAATGTTGTCTGCGCGAGTGGATAGATAAACCAGGGTTCTGCGTATTGCACCTCTGAAAGACGGGAAAGCTCCTCCGCAAGTGTGAAAGGATCGTTCGGTGTTGAATAGGAGACTGTGTACATCAGGGAGAGATCTACACCATCGGATTGCATGGCAGCAGGCGCGGCGGGAAACAGCCGGGCGGCGGAAACCCCGGCCGTCTGCGAGAGAATCCGGTCGATGGCAGCGATCCCGAATGCCGATTTTGAAAGCGATGGAACGGCCTGGGGCATCAATTTGATGATCACGCGATCGGGAAGATACTGACTGTTCTCCCGGTTCTTCAGGACGACACCCGGAACGCCATCGAGCGGCAGGCGCTTGGAAATCTGCCGGCTCTGCTTTTGACCGCCGTCAGCAGCCATCGTCAAGGCGATGAGAAGGACAACGAAGCACGCTACACGATCATGCATAGATCCCTTTCTTCGATAGATCCTGTCTCTTCTGTAACACATTTGCAGCGTTTCACGTTTCAACCGGAACGGATCGCTGCAAAAGTGCCCACCCCCTGAATGTCCCGTAATGAAACAATGTACCGACACGGGGGAAGGGATGCAACAAGAAGAAGCCCGGGGTCAAACGACGGGACCGGTTTTCAGAGAGGGGGTGTTGCCATCAGTCGACGTGGGAGCGTCACGATCTGATGGGAGATCCGAGATGGTGCCGGAGCCGTTGCGCAAGATGTGAGCCGTCAATCGGCTTGACGATGAACTCGTTGGCTCCACTCGCGGCTGCCGCATCGGAATCGGACTCACTCCGCAACGCAGTGATGATGAGAACAGGAAGCGTGCTTGTCTTTACATTCTCGCGAATGTGACGGCATGTTTCAAACCCATTCATGCCGGGCATCATCAAATCGAGCAAGACCAGGTCGGGTTGCTCCTGATCGATCTTCTCGAGTGCCTCCCGACCGTCGGAAGCGGTAACGTATTCATACCCCGCGTTGGAAACATGCCGCTGCAGAATGGAGACCATGGTCGACTCATCGTCCACGATCAATACCTTCCTTCGACGTTCGGTGTTCATGCGAGCCTCGGGTTGTCGGTGGAGTGGTAGTGTAAAGCTATCGAAGTGTAGATTGACATTCAAGCGGGGCCGCCGCGCGCCGGGCCGATAGAACTTTGGTTCAACAATTGTTATCTTTTTATGTGTTCTCCGTGACGAAAGCAGCACTGCCGGGGCTGCGTCGTGGCGAGCCCTAAGGAGAGAACAAGGAAGGCGGACAGTGAGGAGACTGATGCCAGTATCAGCACGGACTGCATCTGCACGGATTCATCGGCATCTGTACCGGTGTGTATCCGCCGTTGTTCTTGGGGTTGTCTTGATGGTCCCGATTCTTGGATTGACCGGATGCGGGTTGAATGATGTGGGGAGCAGCGTGGGTCCAGGGCCCTCGGGTCTGGCATATCGCGAAACCTACTCCTGGCCCATCTCCACACCGGGAGCGCAGGGGATGGACAGCGCGAAGATCTTCACAGGACTTCAGCAGATCAGAAACACACCTGCGCTCCAGAGCGTTCTTGTCATAAAGAACGACTCACTCGTTGTGGAGTACTATACTCTCGGTTTCATCAAAGACAACGACTTTCACGTTGGGGCAATTTCGGCGGCAGTTGCATCGGCTCTTGTGGGGCTGGCTCTCGATCAGAGAATGATCCGTTCGGTCAACGACGGTGTCTTCGAGTATCTCCCGGCCATCGACGGTGCCGGGGATGACCCGCGAAAGAGGACGTGGACAATCGAGCATTTCCTCACGATGCGCGCCGGAGTCGAGTGGAATGAATACAACGATCACTCACATCTCTACAATTCCTCCACAAACTGGGTTTCAGTAAGCCTCGGTCTGCCGGTCAAATACGCTCCGGGAGACACCTTCATCTTCGCAAGTCCGTTTGCACACCTTCTCTCTGCGATCATTACGCGGGCATCGCGCATGTCGACGTACAACTTCGCCAAACAATTCCTCTTCGATCCCCTCGGAATCTCCGTGCGATCGTGGAGCACGGATCCTCAGGGCGTGTTCCTTGGAGGCTCGGGAATGCGGTTCACGCCGAGGGATCTCGCACGGTTCGGTCAGCTCTATTTGCACAAAGGATATCTCGGCGGAAAACAAATCGTTCCGCGCTCATGGATAGAGCAATCCCTGACACCTCGCAACCGTTACAACTCGGTAAAAGGGGATCTCGCTTCACTGAACTTCGGATATCTTTGGTGGACCAGCATTGGAGGCGGGGATTCGCTGTTCGCCGCATTTGGATATGGCGGCCAGGCGATCTACGTCGTGCCGTCCAGATCGATGATCATCGTTACGATTGCCGACGATACGGTGGCACGCCTGCAAGCGGAGGAGAATGAGCTGGCAGTCCTTGCGATCGTCAGGAAGTACTTCTTCTAGGAGTCTCATCGAAAAAACGGGCCACCAAGACACAAAGTCACAAAGTTATTTGAAGGCGAAGAACTGCCGGGATACCCAAAATCTCACTTCGTGTCTTCGTGACTTTGTGGCTACATCGAGTTTCTTCTGAACATCACAGCAAAAATGAAAAATCCCGTCCAGATTTTCATCCGGACGGGATTTTCTGTTACAGCTCGATCGGGTTCGTTAGACCACGGTCACGTTCGCTGCCTGAAGGCCCTTGGGGCCCTTCTCGACATCAAATTCGACGGTATCGCCTTCGTTGAGGCTCTTGTAACCATCGCCCTTGATCGACTTGAAGTGGACGAATACATCTTCGCCACCGGCGCGTGAAATGAAACCGAAACCCTTAGCTGCGTTGAACCATTTGACTGTTCCTTTTTCCATGGAACACGTCCTTTCTTGTGTTGTTAACAACCCGACTCAACCGTCGGGCAAGGTGTACGCCGAACTTGCGGATCGAGAAACTTTTTTTTGGCATCTCAGGATTTTGCCTGAGGGCCTCAACTGATTAACGGCGGTCGACCTTGGAAGGTGTTCGTGCAGTTCGTCAGCGGTTCCGCTTTAGAATCACGCCAGCAAAGCAGATCGTGCCTGCCCGCCTTAGGAAGGAATCTCAAGGCAGGCGGGTGAGCGGTGTTTCCAGAGGCGTTCCTGCCCCGCACAATAAGTGCTGAACAGGCTCTCTATGAGAAAGAAACGGTGTACTGTTGTTTGACGCTTATAAGATACTGAATATCCGCACCTCTTACAACGTTAATCTACCGGGGATGGTTCCATTGCAGCCATTCTTCTGTAACTCCGCTCCTGCCGCCATCTTGACCGGAACACCGCCTTTGCAGACATGTTGGTTATCGCTGTTTTCTGACATATATTTCGTCCTACTAGTGTCGCGTCTCGGAAGTACATTGCATAAATCCACAGGCCGCTCCTGACGGAGCTTGATGGAATCTTATTAGGATTTAGAGCTATGAACGGGTCGTCCCTATCGGGACTTAATCAACGAACTTGAGAGACGGCACACTAGAGTCGGAACGATGAACCAGACCTCCCAATCAATGTTCTCTCGCTTGAACCCGGCTGTCCCGCGCCACTACCTGTTTGCTCTGGCCGGGGGACTGTGGACCATCGCCGGCACAATTCTCTGCGTGCGCGCCGAAGTCTGGCTGGAGGTATTTCCTCTTGGAACAGAGATCGAGCTGGAAGCCCTGGGCGCGATGCTCGCAGTGGCGGGATATCTTTTTCTCTTTGCACAGATCGTGCAGAAGAACATCGACCGGATTACCCGACTGCCCGAGCGTGTCTGCCTCTTCGCGTTCACGGCATGGCGCGGCTACCTGCTGATCGCTCTGATGATTGTCCTGGGTCTTGTACTCCGGAGCACGCCCATCCCGAAAGACTATCTCTCGGTTCCCTATACAGTCATGGGAATCATCTTGATTATCGGGAGCATCCGCTTCTACCGGCAGTTCCTTGTCGCGAGGGCAGGGAAAGGTTGAGCCGCCTGCACATTCGTCCACACGCATCCTTCACGCACGTTTGAAACAATGAAAATCCGAAATCTCGCTGCTCTTGGTGTACTCGTCTCTTTCGCACTCGCCGGCTGCGCACTCTTCCGAAGCGTCGGTCTCTATCGCCCGGCACCGGCGGAACGAATCGCAGAATTCAAAGCTGACGTTATACAGAAGAACCTAACATTTGACCTTCCGCCCCGCACCCGCGTCGATACGGTGAGAATCGATAGCGCAAGAAGAGTTGTTGAAGTGGATTTCAATGACGCGTTCTCCACCATTCCTTACCGCCGCGAAAAAGTCAGTGAAGTGTATCGGCAGGTGGAATCGTATTTTGACGGTACGTTCGATGGCTATGTGCTCTCCGTCCGGACACTCCGCCGGCCGATTGAGCAACTGGTGCCGAACTACTTCCGTGAAAACTTCAGCCAATATGACCCTCTGCGGCTCCCGCTGAAACGGCCGGAGTTGCCGCCAATTGTCAGAAACATCAGTAAACCACGATTGCCCGGGAATGGGCTTGCCGGACGCACCATCGGTCTCTGGAACAGTCACGGCTGGTACTACAACCGCGATCTCGACCGATGGGAGTGGCAGCGGCCGAGGCTCTTCCAGATGGTCGAAGATCTCATCCCGACCTCCTTTGTCCTTCCATACCTGGTGCCGATGCTGGAACGCGCGGGCGCCAACGTCTTCATTCCGCGTGAAAGGGATTTTCAAACAAACGAAGCCATTGTCGACAACGACAGTGCTCTGACCGGATATTCAGAATCCGCCTGGGGCGGCAGCAAATGGAAAAGGAGCCCGGACTCGGGATTCGCGATCGGCACACCTCCGTACAGCTCGGGAGTGAACCCGTTCAGGCAGGGAACCTATCGCATCGCGCAAACCGACACGCTCGCAACGGCCGTCGCTTCATGGGTTCCACTCATTCCGGAAACCGGCGAGTACGCGGTGTATGTCTCATATGGGTTTTCTGAGACGAACGCGTCGGATGCCCATTATACCGTCCATCATCTCGGGGGCCGGACGGAGTTTCTCGTCAACCAGCGGATCGGTGGCGGCACCTGGATTTATCTTGGCACGTTCAAATTCGCGGTCGGCAGGGATCGTGAAAACGGAAGCGTTGTTTTAACGAACCAAAGTCGGGACGGGGGGAGATCGATCTCCGCCGATGCTGTACGATTCGGCGGAGGAATGGGCGTCATCGCACGCAACGGAAGAACGAGCGGTCGTCCAAAATATGTGGAGGGAAGCCGCTACTACCTGCAGTTCGCCGGAATGCCTGACACGCTTGTGTTCGACCTGTCCGGGGGAAAGGACGACTACCGCGACGACTATCAGAGCCGGGCCGAGTATCTCAACTACCTCAAGGGTGCCCCCTACGGCCCGAACAAGAAAAGAGACGAAAAGGGATTGGGAATTCCGATCGACCTGTCACTCGCTTTTCACACAGATGCGGGAATTACGGACAACGACACGACAATTGGAACGCTCTCCATCTACAGCATTCAGGATGGGCGGAAATCGGCGGTGTTTCCCGACAGCGTTTCGCGTCTGGCCAACCGCGATCTTGCAGACCTTGTACAAACACAGGTCGTCGATGATCTTCGCGCCAAATATGATCCGGCATGGCAACGGCGGCAGCTGCGCAACGCCGACTACAGCGAGTCGGTACGCCCAAACATGCCGTCATTGCTGCTGGAGCTGCTTTCCCATCAGAACTACCTCGACATGAAATTCGTGCTCGATCCGCGTTTCCGGTTCGATGTCGCTCGGGCGATTTATAAGGGCATGCTCCGATTTCTTGCCGCCGAGCGCAATACCCCGCATGTTGTTCAGCCGCTTCCTGTCACGCACCTGGCTGCCATTCTGGATGAAGACGGAAACGCAAACCTGACATGGAAACCTCGCTTCGATGCTCTCGAGCCGACTGCAACGCCCACACACTATGTTGTGTACACAAGAGTGGAAGACGGAGGGTTTGACAATGGTGTTCTTGTCGATGCACCAACAGCGGTCATGCGTGATCTGAACCCGGGTGTCATCTACAGCTTCCAGATCACGGCCGTAAACGATGGCGGTGAAAGTTTTCCTTCGGAGATTGTCGCTGTCTGCCGCTCCGTTTCTTCGGGACCCCGTACGGCGGGTCAGTCAACTGCTGCAGCCTCTGCGTTGATCGTCAATGGATTTCACCGGGTCTCGGGACCGGCGGCGGTGGAGAGCAGCGCGCTCGAGGGTTTCATGCCCGGACTCGATCGGGGTGTGCCCGATCGGTACGAGCTTGGCTTTACCGGAGAACAATTCGATTTTGCCAAATCGTCGCAATTCCGGTCGAATGACGGACCCGGCCACGGCGCGAGCCACGCGGACAACGAAGGAAAACCGATTGCCGGAAATTCTTTCGACTATCCGTTTCTCCACGGAGTATCGCTGCGCGAGTGCGGACTTTCCTTCAGCTCGGCCAGCAGTGAGGCTGTCATCGATTCCATGGTGCGCCTCACGGACTTCACGTTCGTCGATTTGATCCTGGGGAAAGAAAAGGAGACGCACTGGCCAAAACCGTTTGGCGATTCGACCTATGGTGTTCAGTTCAGGACCTTTCCGCCGGAGCTTCAGCAGGCAGTTCAAACATATACTGAAGCGGGCGGAAATCTCTTCATCTCCGGAGCGTATGTCGGCACCGATCTCTTCGCTCATCCGAAGGATGACAGCGCAAGTATCAAGTTCGCCTGGAAGGTGCTGCATTTCGACTGGTCGACCGGACATGCATCGAAGTCGGGAAAGGTGTACTCGGTCCATCAGCCGATCTTCCCGAAGGACAAGATTCTCTCGTTCAATGTCGATTTGAACCGCGACATGTATGCGGTGGAGGCGCCCGACGCGCTCGTTCCGCGTGAGGGCAGCCAGACCATCTTCCGTTATGCCGAGAATCAGTTTGGGGCCGCAGTCGGATATAGAAAATCGTACGGCGTTGTCGTGTTGGGATTTCCGTTTGAGACGGTGCTTGGGGGAGAAGCCAGGACGGACCTTATGGCCGGTGTCCTGAACTATCTGGGCGTCATGCCCCGTTGAACGTACCGCCGCCAGGGAGGCTTGTGCGGACAAAACAGATATCTCGTCGAAGATTCCTGAAGGAAACACTCTTCGGAGTCGCATGTCTCTCTGTGGCGAAGATTGTTCCGTCCGGCACGCTCGTCGCAGAGAACACGGCGCGCGTGCCACAGAATCTCCTTTACTTTTCGCCCAAAGAGTTTCTCATAGTCGAAGCGGCAGCGGATCGCCTCATTGGTGCACCTCTTCCGGGTCGATTGAGTGCGGCAGAGGTTGGAGTCGCTGCGCGGGCCGATCAATTTCTCAGCAGCGCCGACCCTGAAGTCCGGGAACAGTTTCATCAGCTTCTTACCGTTCTCAACGCGCCCCTGTTCACGTTCCTCTTTGATTTCCGCTTTTCAAGCTTCCTGGCAATGTCCCCTGGAGACAAGGATTCCTACCTTGAAGACTGGATGACAAGTTCGCTCGGCGTGCGCCGCACGGGATTCCAGGCATTGAAGCGCATTTGCATGAGCATGTTCTACACGCATAAAGGATCCTGGAAAGAAATCGGCTATGAAGGAATGTTCATGCCGGAGGATCGCAAATGATCATACGCGGCGGCGATATCTCCGGTCCGGTTCGTGAATCAGCAGACGTCTGCATCATCGGTTCGGGTTGCGGCGGCGGGGCCAGTGCAAAAGTGCTGGCGGAAGCTGGAAAGAAAGTGATCGTGCTCGAGGAGGGAGGGCTTTACACGGCGAGAGATTTTGATTCGACGGAAGAAACCGCGTATCAAAACCTCTATCAGCAGCGGGCGGGGCAGGCGACGGACAATCTCGGTGTCACTGTGCTTCAAGGGAAATGTGTCGGAGGAAGCTCGACCATCAACTGGACCACAACGCTCAGGACGCCGGAGTTTGTTCTTGAGGCGTGGAGGCGTGACTTCGGAGTTGAGGGTCTCTCGCCGGAGCAGCTCGATCCTTATTTCTCACGGGTTGAATCGTATCTCAACGTACATCAGGAACCGGAGGAGAACCACAATCCAAACAATCGCATTGTTCTGGATGGCGCGAGGAAGCTGGGATATCGTGCTGTGGCGGTTGGCAGGAATACCAAAGACTGCCTCAAGGCTGGTGCCTGCGGTCTCGGCTGTCCCTTTGATGCAAAGAAGAGCGTCGACATAACATACATACCCGACGCGGTCAAAGCCGGTGCGACAGTGTTCGCGAACTTCCGGGCAAATGCCATCTCAGTCAGCGGCAGGACGAAACATGTCGGCGGCGTGGTGTATGATCAGAGTACAGGCAAAGCGAAGACCGATTTTCTTGTCGAGGCACCGGTTGTGATTGTTTCCGGTTCGGCCGTCAACTCACCGGTTCTGCTCCTCAAATCCGGACTCGTGAACTCGAGTGGTGCGGTGGGAAAGAACCTTACGTTTCATCTGACATCTGCGGTCCTTGGTTTGTACGACAGGATCATGTACGGCGCCGGAGGCATTCCGCAATCGGCGATGTGCGATGAGTTTCTGAACAAGAATGGAGACGGAGGCGGGTTCTGGCTCGAAGCGGTGCCCATCTATCCGGCGCTTGCAGGACTGGCGCTGCCGGGATTTGGTTCGTGGCACCGGGAAATGATGCGCCTCTATCCGCACATTGGTACCACCATCGTGCTGGTGAAGGAAATCGATTCAAGCGGTGAAGTATCCGTCAACGATTTCGGCAGGGCGACGATCTCCTACACACTCGGGTCCAGGGATCTGAACTATCTGAAACAGGCTCTCGCGACAGCGGCCCGTGTTCAGTTTGCCGCCGGAGCAAAGAAGGTGATGACATTGCACGTGACGGCAACCGAGTTTGCACAGCCTTCGGACATTGAAAGAAAGTTGGCCGGCGCGGACTGGAACATGAACGACCTCGCACTCTTCAGCGCTCATCCGCTCGGGACGTGCCGCATGGGAGCTGATCCGAGTACGTCGGTGCTCGATTCGCACTGCCAGACGCACGATATCAAAGGGCTGTTCGTTATCGACGGAAGCTTCACGCCGACATCTCTCGGTGTCAATCCGCAACTGACGATTCTCGCCGTTGCGGAAAAATGCGCCGAATGGATCGCCGGGAATTTTCGAAAGTTCCGGGAATAGCACACCCGCCTGCGCTTCGCTTCGGCGGGCAGGCTGAAGACACAGATGCTACAGATATCCACTGACAAAGACTTTTTGAAATATCATTAATCTGTGAGGCTCAGTACCATCAGTGTAGTCTGTGTTCTAACGATGAACTGCCGTTGTTGCCTTTTTCGCTCAGATTGACTTTCGGATAAAATCTCGTAGATTTCGTTCTGATAGTGTGGTAGTACGTTGTCAGCAACAATGTCAGTCACCATGGTCAGGTGTCTATGGCCTGAACAAAGGAACCCGCAGATTGGCCTTTTTGAGCGACTCTGCGGGTTTTGTGTTCTTGAAAGGAGGGTGCCATGATCCTCAGGAAGCTGGTCGAATTTCTCGACAGCAATCATATCAAGTATGTAAACGTGACCCATTCAACGGCGTTCACGGCACAGGATGTTGCACAGTCAGCACACATTCCCGGCAAAGAAATGGCGAAGTCCGTGGTCGTGTGGATGGACGGATCGATGGCGATGGCTGTTTTGCCCGCCTCATCCATGGTCGACTTCAACAAGCTCAAGGAGGCGACCGGAGCGAAGAGCGTGGACCTCGCAAGCGAGTCCGAATTCAAGGACCGATTCCCGGAATGCGAGATCGGGGCGATGCCTCCCTTCGGCAATCTGTTCGATATCAAGGTTGTAGTCGACAGATCGCTCGCCGAGGACAAGGAGATTTCGTTCAATGCCGGATCGCACCGCGAACTCATCCGGATGTCCTATGCCGACTACGAGCGGCTGACAACACCGGCGCTCGGATCATTCTCTCTGCAGAAGAAATAGCTTCCGCGTAAAGCGCGCGGCATTCTCGTCATCATATCCCTCAAGGAACCTCTCATGAGCAAGATCCTCCGCCAATGTGTGCTCTGTCTTGTACTGCTGCCGGTGCTGCTCCCGGCTCAGACGAATCCCCGCGTGCTGATTGTATACTACAGCCAAACGGGAAATACGCGGGAGATGGCGGAAGCGGTCGCGAATGGCGCGCGGACAGTGGCTGGAGTCGAGGTGAAACTCCAGACGACAGCGGAGACGACCTTTCCTGATCTGATGGCGGCGGACGCGATCATTGTGGGAAGTCCGGTGTACAATGCCAACGCGGCCCCCGAGGTGATGAATTTCATAAACAGCTGGCCGTTCAACGGGGCGCCGTTCAAGGACAAGATTGGCGCCGCGTTCGTCACGGGAGGCGGCGTCTCCGCAGGTGAGGAACTGGTTCAATTGAACATTCTTCATTCAATGATGATCTTCGGCATGCTCGTCGTGGGCGGAGCTGACTGGACATCTCCGTTTGGAGCGTCGGCGGTTATTGAGGAGGTGCCGTTCGATTCAACGTCCGATGGCAAGCATGTAGCGAAACTATTTCTTCGGAAAGGGGAGGGATTGGGAAAGCGCGTGGCGGAACTATGCCTCCGATTGAAACAGAGCCCGCAAAAGAATCCGAAAAACTGAAGCCGAGAGCCAAAAGGTCTGAGCCAGCAACGAAATCCTGTTTCTCATGAAGAGGACCGTCTTCTCAGGAGAGTTCCGAAGAGAAGACGGTCCTCTACCTGGTTCGGATTTCGCATTCATCGAGAAGGAGCTGACCCATGAAACACAAGAAGCATCCAGAAGAAGAGCTGAGCATCACCTGGTATGGTCATTCAGCGTTTCTGTTGAAAGCGCCGGGCGGCAAATCGGTGCTGATTGATCCGTGGCTGGACAATCCAAAAGCGCCTGCAGGAGCAAAAGAGATTTCGCCGGTGGACCTGATTCTGCTGACGCATGGCCACTCTGATCATGTCGGCAACACAATTGAGGTGGCAAAAAGGACGAAGGCGACGGTCCTCGCGATCTACGAAATCTCCCTGTACCTTCAGGAGCATGGAGTGTCGTCGGCGCAAGGAATGAACAAGGGGGGAACGATGCGCGTTGATGGATTGACAGTCACGATGGTCGATGCCAGACACAGCTCCGGCATCGATGTCGGCGGGACGGTCATACCGGGAGGCGAATCGGCTGGCTTTGTCATTGAGTTCGAGAACGGTTTCCGTGTGTATCACGCCGGTGATACGTCGCTCTTCGGGGACATGGAACTCATCGCCAGGCTTTACAAACCTCACTTGGCCATCCTTCCGATCGGAGGTTTGTATACCATGGGCCCGCGCGATGCAACATTGGCATGTAAAATGCTCAAGGCGGATCACATCGTGGGAATGCACTACGGAACGTTCCCTGTTCTCGCGGGTACACCGCAGGAGCTGCGAAAACTTCTTCCGGCCGCGATGAAGAAACGAGTCATGGAACTTGTTCCCGGGCAAGCCGCGACGATCTAGAGCTGGTTCTAAGAAGTACTCTTGTGTTTCTATTATTGGTTATCATCGCAGAGCCGCAGAGGACGCGGAGCAACGCGGAGAGAATTTGTAATTGTCCTCCGCGATTCTCTGCGGACTCGGCGCCTCCGCGATGAAAACTACAATATGACCTATTTGAAACGGCACTAGCAGTCGTTGGGGCCGAGAACGAGGAACGGCCCAACGTTCGTTCGTGGATAGGATTTTGGGAAGCGCAGAGAAAAATAGATTCTGCAAATCTCAGAATGAGATGTGAAGAAAGCGATTGAAAGCATTGACGCTTTGACGTCAATGACCATGGCCTGCGTGCGTGGGCGTCCTCAGAGGGGCGTCGCCTCTTGCACTTCGTCGGGGGAAAACTTACTATGAAGGCGGGAGCACCGATTCACTCGCAAGAGGATAGTATGAATACTCAACCAAACATGGCCTATGGTGTCGAAGGTGTGAAGAAATATTACTCCATCGGTGACACCATTGCAAGCATGGGAGACCCGGCAAACGGATTCTACATTCTACTGAATGGGAAAATTGGCGTCTTCAAAAAAGATTTTACCGTCGCTGAAGTGAATGTGCAGGGTACCATCTTCGGCGAACTTGGCTGCATACTCAACATCCCGAGGACCGCCACGCTTCAGGCTCTTGAGCCAACCACGGTACTCTTCGTGCAGATGACCATCGATGAAATCGTAGCGCGCCACCCGCAGTTTGCAAAACACCTCCTCGTCGACCTGGCCGAGCGTCTCACGCGGACGACCGATTCGTGGTGGGCTGTCGCGGCCGAACCTGTTGAACGTTGAGCGTTCTCGATTTTGCTTCGTCGCTTCTCCAATCATCCATGATCTCTCCGGTTGCCCGACCGCATGATGAATGACCCGCTTGCCGCGTTGCAGGAGGAACTCGATGAGATCATGCGCCATGCTGGTCCCGGAGCGACCTTCCCGCCGAACTGCTTTCGTGCAATGAAAGCTGAATTCGTCGCTTACGAATCCCGCCAATCGCTTACCGTCACGATGCCGGTGCTCGAAGAGAGTCTGAATCCCGTACAAATGATGCAGGGAGGATTCCTTGGAGCGGCATTTGACAATGCCTTCGGTCCGTTGAGCTATCTCGCCGCCAGAACGCCGTGCGTCACAATGAACCTGAGCATCCAGTTCATCCGACCTGTAGAGTTCGGTGAACACCTGACCGTTCACGCGAAAGTGGCTTCCCGTGGAATGCAGGTACTTCATATGACCGCCGAGGCGTTTAATTCAAAAGACAAGCTGGTTGCCGCCGCTGTCGCGGGCGCGGCCGTGATGCGCACGCCGCCTCTATTAAGGTGATGGCGGAGTTCCTGTCTATTCGAAAAAATCTGTCAGTAAACGCGTCACAAGCGTGTACGATTTTATTGTACACGGCACCGCATTCACTTTCAAAACCGTTTGCGTTAGAGTCTGAATATCCGCCGCTGGAGGGAGTCCTGGCTGTCGATGTGCAACGCCGCGCAGAAAATCGGCAGAGGACCGCATCGTTGCCGGTCTCTCAATACAAGGAAGGCTTCTGCACGGGAGCGGAGCACGTGATGCCTGGCGACGGTGGGCCGGGTGTGTCAACTCGAGCCGCAACGAATTCGCCAGCGGCGAATATGTTCAAGACAATGGCAAGACGTTCACTGTGCCGGGCAGCAACGAGGCAAAACACTACGTTCTATCGTCCTGGCCGTTCGACGGCGGAACAGGATGGTGGAAGTCGAGGAGAATTATTTTTATGCTTTCGTTGGTACACCGAGCCGTCGCAACTGCTGGATACGTTCAAAGACACCGACAGCATCGCGTTTGCTGATCGAGCGTCCGCGTACCAAGTGCTTCGATGTCTCTCGCCTGCAGCACGCTGAACACACCTGTGCTGATTATCAACACCTGACAATGAATGATCCCCTTGGATGACCGAAAAGCTGCATTCGCGGCTTGCACCGCTGCGTCATTTCTGACACCACTCATGGCGTCGTCCATCAACCTCGCGCTTCCCACGATCAGCCGCGAATTCTCCATGGATGCACTTTCGCTGAGCTGGGTCGCAACGTCGTTCCTTCTGGTCGCTGCAATGTTTCTGGTCCCGTTCGGCCGCCTGGCCGATATCTACGGGCGAAAAAGGGTATTCGTGTACGGCATGAGCCTCTTCACTCTTTCCTCGTTTCTCTGCGGCGTTGCACCCTCCGGATCCACGCTCATTGCGATGCGCGCCCTTCAGGGGCTTGGTGCCGCAATGATCTTTGCAACGAGCATGGCAATTCTGACGTCTGCCTATCCTGCTTCCGAACGGGGAAAAGTCCTTGGTATCAATGTGGCGGCCGTTTATACGGGACTTTCTGTCGGGCCATTCGTCGGCGGCATGCTCACCCATTCGTTTGGCTGGCGCTCGATCTTCTATGTCAACGGCTTGATCGGCACCATCGTCTGCATTCTGGTGCTGTGGAAGCTGAAAAGCGAGTGGGCGGAATCCCGCGGCGAGCGGTTCGATGTCTCAGGATCACTTATTTACACGGTTTCGCTCACATTGCTTATGATAGGCTTCTCGAAACTCCCCGGTGTGATAGGAGCGATCGCAGTATTCGCAGGTGTGGGAGGGCTTGTCGCGTTTGTTGCCTGGGAGCGCACGATATCGCATCCACTCCTTGACATCAGTCTTTTCGCGAAGAACGTCGTGTTCAGGTTTTCGAATCTTGCTGCTCTCATCAACTACAGCGGCACATCGGCGGTGACGTTTCTTATCAGCCTGTTTCTCCAGTACGTCAAAGGACTTGATCCGCAGCAGGCCGGTTTCATTCTGGTGGCGCAGCCCGTCATGATGGCGGTGTTTTCTCCGGTGGCCGGATGGTTGTCTGATTCAGTCGAGCCGCGCATTGTGGCGTCTATCGGCATGGGGCTGATTTGTGCGATGCTGGCGTTCATGGCCTTTGTCGGGAGCGGAACTCCGCTCGCCCTCATCACGGTCTACCTCCTCATCCTTGGTTTTGGCTTTGCTCTCTTCTCCTCTCCCAACTCCAATGCGGTCATGAGCTCCGTGGAGAAACGATGGTATGGCGTTGCTTCCGCCACGCTGGGAACCATGCGTTTGACAGGCCAGATGCTGAGCATGGGAATTGTCATGCTCATATTTGCCGTGACTATGGGGAGTACACGAATTACGCCTGAATACTATGCCGCGTTTCTGAAGAGCATGCAGATCGCATTTGTCATTTTCTCCGTTCTTTCGGCGATCGGCGTCTTCGCCTCCCTCGCCCGTGGCAAAGTCAGATAGGATGCTTGCGGGAACTGCCAAAGATGGCCCGATTCCCTTAATTTTTCTTCTTGCGTTTCCCTTTTCTGAGAAACAAATTGTTCTTTGTTCCGTCTTTTCTCCGTGCCTTTTTTGTTTCAGATCCCGCAACCGCAAACCGCCGTCACAGTCCGGCACCGCCTTCATCACTATTTGGGAGTCGCTATGAGAAGACTTGTTGAAACGTACTTCACCCTGCTTTTCATCGTGTTGACATGGAGCGCCGCCTATGGTCAGGATCTTCCGTCGAAGTACCATAGCTACGACGAAATGACCCAGGCCATCAAACGCCTCGCGTCATCGCATAGTGAGATCCTCAGAGTGGAATCGCTGGGGAAAACGCTGAAGGGCCGCGATCTCTGGGTCATGACCCTTCGCAAGGGGGATGCCAGTCAGCCCCGCGCCCTGCTCGTGACCGGCGGTGTGGATGCTGTTCAGATTGCAGGAAGCGAGATGGCGCTTCGATTCGTCGAACAGCTTGCGAACTCCTATGGAAAAGTCGACAGCGTCACAAAACTTCTCCAGACAACGACGATCTATGTAGTTCCGAGGATGAGCCCCGACGCAACAGAGTCCTATTTTGAAAAACCCCGCCGTGAGCGCTCAACCAACTTCAACGGCACAGATGATGACAAAGACGGAGCCGTCGACGAGGATGACGTTGATGACGTGAACAAGGATGGCGTGATCACCATGATGCGCGTGAAAGATCCCCGCGGCGAATGGATGGTTCATCCGGAAGACGGACGAGTGATGAAGAAAGCCGATCCGGCCAAGGGAGAAAAAGGAGTGTATCTTCTCTACACGGAAGGATTCGACAACGACAAGGATGAACAATGGAATGAAGATGCCGCCGGCGGTGTCGACTTCAACCACAACTTCCCGTACAACTATCAATATTTCTCTTCAAACTCCGGCGTCTATCAGGTCTCCGAACGAGAAAGCCGCGCAATTGCAGAATTTGTTTTTGCACATCCGAACATCGGGGCGGTGTTTTCGTTCTCGACGAATGACAATCTCACGACACCGTGGAAGACCGAGCCGCGGCGACCGTCAACGACCGAAACGCCGACTCCGGCGGCAAGCGGCATGCCGTTCGGACGCGGGATGGATGATGGTTCCCGGGGGCTTGTGACGTCTGTGCTCGAGGAGGACCAGCCGTACTTCGAGTACATCAGCAAGCAGTTCCTCGACATCACGAAACTGAAAGACGCACCCGAGACAAAAAAAGGGGCAGGAGCTTTTTCAGAATGGGTCTACTACCATGCCGGACGATGGTCCTTCTCAGTAAGGCCTTGGTGGGCACCCGTGATCTCCGGAAGGAGGGATACGGCATCCGGTGATGCGGCGCGCCGGCCGCGCGGCCCGGCAACGCGCTCGCCACAAGAGACATCAACCGACGAGTACACCGAACAACTCAGAGCGCTGAAATGGTACGACGCGGGCGGTTTCAAAGACGTCGCTGCACCGTGGACGAAAGTCAAGCATGCCGATTTCCCTGAACGGGAGGTTGAAATCGGCGGCATCAAACCATTTCTCATCGCCAATCCACCTGCCGACAGCCTGAACGTACTCGCGCAACCGATGTCGAAGTTCCTTACATATCTGGCGGCCCAGTTGCCAACAGTCTCGATCGGGAACACGAAAGTGGAGAAGGTCAACGATAACGTCTACCGGCTCACGGTCGACGTGTTCAACAACGGATTTCTTCCGACGAACAGCGGTTTGGGAGTGCGCGTCCGCTGGCCCAGGAATGTCTATTTGTCGCTCGGGCTCTCGAAAGATCAGTCACTGGCGAGCGGCAGAGCGAAGCAGTCGCTGAGGCCGACAAAAGGAAACGGTGGTTTTCAGACCGTAAGTTGGCTGGTGGTCGGCAAGTCCGGCTCGGCCGTGACAGTCACCGCAGAAAGCCCGATTGCGGGCAAGGCAACCGAAACGATCACCTTGCGCGAAGGAGGCCGGCCATGAAAAGGACATCGCTCTCAATCGGCGCACTGGCGCTTCTGTTGATAATGGCTTGTGCCCTCTCGCACGCACAGGTGAAGCGGGAAATGACGGAGAGTGCCCTGAAGGCCATGGGCGCGCCCAACAATCCAAAAGTGGAAATCGCCTGGAACAGGTATTACGACACAAAACAGCTGCTCGAGATCATGCAGCGGATTGAAAAGGCGTATCCGAAACTCGCGAAAGTGAAGAGCATCGGAAAAACCGTGGAGGGAAAGGATCTCTGGCTCATCACAGTGTCGAATTTCTCCAGCGGCGATCCTGATAAGAAACCCGCGATGTACATCGATGGCAACATTCATTCAAACGAAGTGCAGGGAGCAGAGGTGGCGCTCTACACGGCGTGGTATGTTACGGAGATGTACGCTTCCGTCGATTGGATCCGGAAGCTGCTTGACGAGAAAACACTCTACATCGTGCCGTCAATCAATCCCGATGCACGGGACCACTTCATCCACAAGCCGAATACTGCCAGTTCTCCCCGTGCCGGACTCGACCCGCGTGACGATGACGGCGACGGTCTTGTAGACGAAGACGGCTACGATGACCTCGATGGCGACGGGAACATCGTTCAGATGCGAATCAAGGATCCCAACGGGCGATGGACAACCGATCCCGACGATCCGCGGATCATGCTGCCCGCGAAACAGGACCAACCCGGGCAATATACCTTGCTCGGCCAGGAAGGTATCGACAACGACGGTGACGGCCTCGTCAACGAAGACGGCCCCGGCTCCTACGACCCGAACAGGGATTGGGGCTGGAACTGGGCCCCGCGCTACGTTCAGGGCGGAGCCGACCGCTTTCCGTTCACCTTCCCGGAAAACCGATCGATCGCCGAGTTTGTTCTCGCTCATGAAAACATCGCCGCCGCGCAGTCGTTTCACAACTCCGGCGGAATGATTCTGCGGGGACCCGGGGCGCAGACGGACCTGCGCACCTACAACCCGCTCGATATCCAGACGTACGACTTTCTCGGCAAACTCGGTGAAGAAATGCTGCCGGGATACAAGTACATGATCATCTATAAAGACCTGTACACCGTCTACGGAGGCGAGATCGACTGGCTCTACGGAGCGCGCGGCATCGTCACTTTCTCGAACGAACTATGGACGAACTTTGACTACTTCCGTAAGCAGCAGGAGCAGACGGAAGGAGGAGGACGGCGCGACAGGGGAACCGAATACCGCTTCGACAAACTCCTCCTCTTCGAAGAAGGAATCGTCCCCTGGAAGAAGTTCAACCATCCCCAGTACGGTGAGATCGAAATCGGAGGATTCAAGAAGGCCTGGACACGCACGGCGCCGTCGTTCATGCTTGAGGACATGTGTCACCGCAACATGGCGTTCACGCTCTTCCATCTCTATCATACGCCGAAAGTGGAAATCGACAGCGTCTCTACGAAACCTCTCGCAGGCGGATTGACCGAAGTGTCGGCTGTCATCACAAATTCAAGAGTGATTCCCACGCACACGCTGCAGGATACGCGGAACAAGATTACGCGCCCCGACTGGGTTACGATCGAAGGGGGAAAAGTCGTCTCGGGCGCAATCCTCCAAAACCGCTACATGGGCATTGCCCAGGAGCAGAAACTGCGCCCCGAGCGTCTGAATGTCGAGAATATCCCCGGCCTGGGTGCGGTCTACGTCCGGTGGATTGTCGAGGGAAAAGGACCGTTCACCATTACGGTGGATTCGCAAAAAGGCGGCAAGTATGTGCTGAAGTCAAAATAGATTTCTGCTACTTGTCTGCTTTCGATTTGTTCTTCGTTACTTTCTTTCCTCATCGAAAGAACGTAACACCAATTACGGCATCATGAAGCTCAGTCCACCAGTCTTCAGGAGAATACATGAAACAGAAAACACTCACTCGATCCGCCTCCCTTTTCATGGTGCTCATTGCGTTCGTTGTACTGACGCCTGCGCAGCAGAAGAAGAGGCTGAGTTTTGACCAGGTCTATCGCAACGCCGAGCCCCAGCTGTTCGTACCGCTCCCGACCATCACCGGCTGGGACGATGATTCGCATTATCTCGAAACGCGAAGAAGCGAAACGGACAGACAGGGAAAGATCTTCTCAGTCGACGCAAAATCCGGTAAGGAGAAAGAAGTTCCCCCGAAGACTGCGGACTTGAGTCAGTTCCGTGAGACCGTGGGATCGGATGTCAACGTGAACGTCCCTGCTGCCTCGAATGAAGCTCGAACGCGGTTGATCTATATCAAGGACAAAGACCTGTACTTCCTCAACACTGCGACAAAGGAGTTCAAGCGCCTGACGCAACATCCTGCCGAAGAGAAAAATCCGACGCTTTCACCCGACGCCAACTATGTCGCATTCACGCGCGAGAACAATCTTTTCGCAGTCGATCTCAACACTGGAAAAGAGATTCAATACACAAGCGACGGCGGGAAGCTCTTGTATAATGGCTATGCTTCATGGGTGTATATGGAGGAAATCCTCGGCCGCGCGACCCGGTACAAGGCGTTCTGGTGGTCGCCCGACAGCAGGAAACTCGCGTTCATGCGGTTTGATGATTCAAAAGTCCCCGTGTTCCCGCTCTACAGTGCTGACGGGCAGCATGGATACCTGGAAGAGACCGCCTATCCGAAGCCGGGCGATCCCAATCCGGAAGTTCGTATCGGCATCGTCCCCGTTGGGGGCGGTACGACCGTTTGGGCCGATTTCAACGAGAAGGCCGATCAGTATTTCGGCACGCCATTCTGGACGCCGGATGGCAAAGAACTCTGGGCGCAGTGGATGAATCGCGGTCAGGACACGCTGACCATCTTCGGACTGGACCCCGCCACCGGAAAGAAACGCCAGATCTATACGGAATTTCAGCCTTCGTGGGTTGACTGGTTCGAGGAAATCGAATTTCTGAAAGACAACAAAGGATTCATCATCAAGACGGACAAAGATGGCTGGATGCACCTCTATCTCCATACGCTGGACGGCAAGTTGAAGAACCGGATCACGGATGGAAAATGGCAAGTGACGAACGTGCTGCTTGTCGACGAAGAGGACGGGCTCGTGTATTTCACGGCACGGAAGGAAGCATCGACGAGAACAGATCTGTACAAGGTGAAATTGAACGGAAAGGGATTGACCAGGTTGACATTCGGAGAGTACACGCACTCGGTGCGACT
>Ga0233425_10002216_pt1 | contig 39348 bp, 26 predicted proteins | sample Watercolumn_Towu_2_FD_181712 | JGI IMG/M metagenome (GOLD analysis project Ga0233425, IMG submission 181712) | Freshwater microbial communities from Lake Towuti, South Sulawesi, Indonesia - Watercolumn_Towuti2014_140_MG | ecosystem: Environmental > Aquatic > Freshwater > Lake | place... | reverse complement strand
TTTCAAGGCCGTGCACCTGCGATTCGAAGGACTGACGCCGCACCGCGGGATCACCAACCCGTCGCGTCACGTCGGGCGGATGATACGGCATCCAAGTCGAAGTCGGCAACCAACCCGATCGCCCTCCCGTTGGTTGGACCATCACCCACCGCGCGGTATGCTGCCGCTCGGTCGATTCCCCGCCGTCTTTGGAGCCAGGCATGCCCCGCACTGTCCGCCGTTCCGTCTTGCCGCTCGTGGTCGCGCTGGCGTGCTTCGCGATCCTCGTTGCTCAGCGATCCAGCCGCGAGGCGTCGGTGTCGGCGAACGTGCTCGCGGCGATCGGGCCGAAGACGTGGGTCAAGGGCAACCTGCACACGCACTCGCTCTGGAGCGACGGCGACGACTACCCGGAAATGATCGCCGCCTGGTATCTCGACCACGGCTACGACTTCCTGTTGTTCACCGATCACAACATCCTTCAGACCATCGAAAAGTGGACGAACGTCGCCAAAAACAAGGGCGGGACGAAGGCGTATCAAAAACTGAAAGCGAAGTTTCCCGACGGTTGGATCGAGGAACGGACGACGGACGGCGAACTCGAAGTCCGGTTGAAGAAATTCACCGAGATCTCGGACAAGCTGGCCGTGCCCGGTCGCTACCTGCTGATCCAAGGCGAGGAGATCACGGACAAATTCAAGAACTTGCCGGTCCACATGAACGCGACCAACCTGAGCCAACTCATCACGCCGCGCGGCGGCGAGAGCGTCTACGAAGTCATGCAGAACAACACGGATGCCCTGCTGAGCCAGCGCGATCGGACCCGGCAGGCGATGCTGATTCACCTCAACCATCCCAACTTCGGCTGGGGTGTGACCGCGGAAGACTTGATGCGGGTCCGCGGCGAAAACTTCTTCGAGGTCTACAACGGTCACCCCGGCGTGAACAATCCGGGCGACAGGCAACGCGCCTCGACCGAGCGCATCTGGGACATCATCCTCACGAAACGTCTGGCGGAACTCGGGCTGCCCGTGATGTACGGCCTGGCGACCGACGACGGGCATGCGTATCACAACATCCCCAGCCGCGCCAGCGAACCAGGCCGCGGCTGGGTGATGGTGCTGGCCGCCGAGCTGACTCCCGCGGCGATCATCGACGCGCTGGAACGCGGCGACTTCTATGCTTCGTCCGGCGTGACGCTGTGCCGGGTGGCATCGAGCACGCTCGGTTTGGAGGTCGCGGTCCAACCGCAAGATGATGCCACGTTCAAGATCGAATTCATCGGCACACGTCGCGGCTTCGACTCGCGCTCGGAGCCGGTCCTCGATAAAGACGGCAAGGAGATCGTCACCACCCGGCGCTACAGCGACGACATCGGCACCGTCCTGCAATCGTGTCACGGGACTTCCGCCACCTACTGCTTCCAGGGTGACGAAATCTACGTCCGCGCCCGCGTGACGTCGTCTCGCAAGCATCCGAACCCATCCACTGCCGGCGAATTCGAACGAGCATGGGTGCAGCCGTTGATCGGTCCTGCCGGACGAATCGCAAAATGACGACGGATCGCGTGAGCTCCCTTCTCCCCAAAGGGGAGAAGGAGCAGGATCAATCGAAGTCGAACGTCCCCGCCGACACGCCAATCTGCGTGAGCACTCGCAGCGACCGGCCGCGCGTCGGCGCAGATACCTTGCCCGCCAGGACGTCACGATACGTGTCGAGCAACGCCGCCGCTTCGGTCGCCGACTCGCACAGCATCTCCACGCGGAAATGTCGCACGCCGATCTGGATCAGCCGCGGAGCGTACGCGGCGGCGGATTGGGCTTCGGCGCGGAACACGGTGTTGCGGCAACCGACATCCGCGACCAGCGGGTGCGCCTCGCCGGTGTGGTCTCGCAGTTCGACCCCGTGCCGGTCGCACGGGCGACCGCACTCGTGCGCGTCGCGGCCGTTCGACAGCACGTGCGAGAAGACGCAGTGCTCCATGTGAAACATCGGGATATGCTGGTGCAGCACAACCTCGAACAGGCCGGGGTCGATCCGGCCGAGCATTTTTTCGAGCTGCGTCATGTTCAAGTCGTAGCTCGGCACCATCCGCGTCACACCCTGCTCGGCAAACAGAGCCGCCGTGATTTCGTTCGCGACGTTGAGCGAGTAGTCGCCGATCAACCGCAGCGCCGGCTGCATCCGGCGGACCTCTTGAAAGTACGTCAACGCCGCGAGGTTCCGAACCAGCACCGCATCCGGCAGGCAATTCGCGACCTGCCGCAGCAACCCTTCCTCGCTCGGTTTCACAATGCGCGGCGTCGCCAGCGCGATGGCCACACCGGCGTCACGACATTTCGTCACGGCGTCACGGAACTGCCGCACGTCCTCGAAATCGCAGTGGACGAGGTTGAGAGTTGAGAGATGAGAGTTGAGAGAAGTCGAATGTCTGACGATTTGTGACCATGCCAAGGCCGCCTCAAGTTGCTCGACTGACCGCACGAGCACGGCCAACGACGGTGCGGTGACGGAACTCCCCTCGCCCCCGCAGGGGGAGAGGGATTCTGGCGGGAGGTGAGGGGCGAGCGTCTCTGGACTCCCTTCCACCGGCGAGACGCCGGTGCCACGGGCAATCTCGGCTCGGAGTTTGTCCAGCGCGTTGGTGCGGATTTCCGGAGGCCGGTCGCTTCGCCCGCGAGACGCAATCAGCGCCGCGACGGCTCGGCGGCGGAGGTCGTTCAACACGCTTTTCGGAACCATCACCGGAAGCTGGTCTGCGCGACCGGTGTCGCCGTGCAGTTCGACGGCTCCGAGTTCAAACGGTGTGTCGCCGAGACGGCCGAATTGTTCACGAATCAGATCGACGGTGAGCGGATGTTTGATCGCGACCGGGAGCAGCGCGTCACCGGTCACGTCCGCAGAGTGGCCGCTGGCGTCGATCAGCCTCACGCGCAGCGGCTCGCCGACGCGGCCCTCGATCCGCACCGAAATCATCTCCCGCCGCGCGGGCCGGTCGGTCACGTACGTTTTCTCCAACCGCCGCCGCAGCGCCGGGTCATCCGTCTTCCACACGATGCTGCCGGGAGCGATCGCGGCCAGGTTCACGTCGCCACGGCCGAAGGTGAGGTCGATCAATCGAGAGTCGTGGCCGAGTCGAGAGCCGGGCCCGAGTCGAGAGTCGAGAGACGAGAGTCGAGAGGCATGCGATGGTGCGGTGCCGCCAGGTTTGACCGCTCCCCTCGCCCCTTTGGGGAGAGGGGTTGTGGGTGAGGGCCGGTGATGCGCTGACTGGCGTTCCTGCCGAGTGGACTCGGAAATCGGCGTCACCGAGAACACTCGCCCGCCTTGTTCGTCCTGCTCGGGGTGACCTTCGTCGAACACGACTCCGTCGCCGGGTTTGATCGGGAGGTCGATGTCCGTGTGGCGCGGTTGGCTGCGGGCAGTTCGGGATCGACGTTTTGTCGAGCGCGCGGCCCCCTCACCCCCAACCCCTCTCCCCGGGTTGGGAGAGGGGAGTAGTTCCATTTGCCCCTCACCCCCGGCCCCTCTCCCCAGGGGGGAGAGGGGAGAAGGAATCGCATCCAGTTTCACGAGGACCCCGCGTTGGGTGATTTCGATCACCGTGCCAATTCGCACGCCGCGACTTTTCGGGAACCGTCCTTGCACCAGTTCCTGATGGTTCACACCGGACAGAAAACCGTGCGTGAAGCCGCGCGAGAAACTCTGCGCGAGGTCCAGTTCCTGCTGGTGTGAAATCGAAAACGGTTCGCCGCGTGCCGCCGCGTCGAGGGCGGCGCGGTAGGTCTGCGTGGTGACGGCCACGTAGTGAGCGCTCTTCAGCCGGCCTTCGATTTTCAGGCTGGTGACGCCGGCGCGAGCCAGATCGCCGACCAAGTCGTAGGCGGCGAGGTCCTGGGGGCTGAGAAGATACGCCTTGTCGCCGAGGTCGCGGGCGTCGCCGTCCACGATCAAATCGTACGGCTGGCGGCAGGCCTGAGCGCACTGGCCCCGGTTCGCGCTTCGTCCGCCAAACGATTCGCTCGTCAAGCACTGTCCGCTGTACGCGACGCAGAGCGCCCCGTGGACGAACACCTCGACCAGCATCTCCGTCCGCGATCGGATTCGTTCGATCTCCCGGATCGACAGCTCGCGAGCGAGGATCACGCGCTCGACTCCCAGCCGCCGCACTAATTCGATGCCGCGCGGCTCGGTGAGCGTCATTTGCGTGCTGCCGTGGATGGCGAGCGACGGAGCGACGCGGCGGATCAGCCGCGCGAGGCCGAGGTCCTGCACGATCACCGCGTCGGCTCCGGCCTCGGCGATCGCGGAGATGAATTCGACGGCTCGCGGAAGCTCGTCGGAAAAAATCAGCGTGTTGAACGTGACGTACCCGCGCACCCCACGCTCGTGCAGATACCGCATCGTCGCCGGAAGTTCTTCGAGCGTGAAATTGGTCGCCCGGTAACGGGCATTGAAATCCGACAGGCCGAAATACACCGCGTCCGCTCCGTTCGCGACGGCGGCTCGAAGCGCCTCCGCATCTCCGGCCGGAGCGAGCAGCTCGGGTGTACGCGCTCGTGCGGCCGTGTTTTCCTGAATGGTCATCGTGTGATCGAAACTCTTGTGCTCGCGTGGAGTCTCAACTTCGAGCCTCCCCGATCACTGCGCCGCTGTGGGAGGATTCCGTATCCCGCAAAGGCGCATTGATCGCAGAGAGGTCGAGTTCGTGTGGTCCAGTCTTGCGATGAGTGTAACGCACACTGGCCGAAGTCTGCCATTGGTCAGTAGCATCATGTCTATCGGATCAGCGTCTTGCAGCAGCACATTGAAAGGAGCCCTGTCATGGTGTCTCGGTCTGAGTCGCGGTGGGTGTTTGCGGGAGTGTTGTGCTTGGTCGGCAGCGCATGGTGGTGGACGCAGTCGGCTGAATCGCAGCAGGTCAAGGTCGTCGAAATGCCCGCCAAGTGGGAATACAACACGGTCAACCTTGAAGCCGGCGGGCTGGAGGCCAAGCTGGGCGAATTGGGCCTCGCCGGCTGGGAGGTCGTGGCGATCAACCACACGGAAACGACGTTGGCTCAGGGGGGCGCGGAGCCGAAGCTGATCGTGCAGAAACTTCAGGTCACGTCGAAGCGGCGGATGAAGTGACGTCCACGAACGCTTAGGAGCCGGGTGCCGAGTGCCACTGGCAGCTTGCTGCCAGTGCGGACCTCCATCGGCAGGGCACTGGCGGACGAGCCGCCAGTGGCACCCGACGTTGTACGCGGGGGCGGGAAGTCCGGGGGCTGACGCCTCCCGGTTCGTCATCGTTGCGAGAACTAATCCGCGAGCTCCCCGTGCTTCGGTTCAGGCAACCATTGCGTCAGCAGCACGCCGGCAAGGGCGTACGCGCCGGCGACGTAGGCTCCCATGAGCGCGATCTTGGCCGGGTCGGGCGGTTTCGATTCCGACAGCGTGATCGTGAACCACGCCGCCGCCGTCCCGATGATTCGCCCGCCGATGTTGGCGGCGAAGCTTTCGCCCGTCCCCCGCAGGTGAAGTGGGAACACGAGCGGGATGTAATTCCCCCAGAAACTGAACTGTGCGACGGTGAGCATTCCGGCGACGAACACGGCCAACTGAATGGCCGTCAGCGTGCCCGGTTCGCTCAGGCGCTGTGAGATTTGCCAGAACAGGATCGTGATCACAAGCAGCGCGGGAAGCTGGAAGATTCGAAGGAGAGTGCGGCGGCTGGTCACGTACAGAGCCAGCACCGCCAGCAGGATTCGTCCGACCATGCCGCCGATTTCCTGGAACGATTGCACATTGGCGACGACGTCTTCGGTCGCCTTCGCGGCCGCCGCCTTCAGTTTCGCCGGCGCGACCGGCTTGTAGCCCGCGGCGGCTTTCACCTTCGCCTGGGCCGCTTCGGCCGCGGCCTTCACGTCGGCGTGCCCGGGCAGAATCTGAGGCAACTGCTGCAGCGCTCCGAACGCGATCCCGTAGCTCGATGCGAACACCAGCGTCGTCAGAATCGTGGCCCGCGCCAGTTCGGGGTTGAAAAGTTGCGCGATGCTCGGCCGCTTGAGAACGCCCGTTTCTCGCTTGCGTTGCCACTCAGGCGACTCCGGGAGGAACGGTCGGATCAGGATCAGCGGGATGGCTGGGAGCAATCCGGAGATCAACGTGTACCGCCACGCTTCGTGACCGCCGTGAATCGCCGGCAACAATTCGCCCCACGCGATCGCCCCTTTGTTCGCGAGCGCGACCAGCAATCCGCCGATTGACGAGAACGCCTGCGTGTATCCCAACACTTTCTCGCGCTGATGCGGATTCGGAAACAGTTCTGCCAGCCAGGCCACGGCCGCGACGAATTCGACGCACACGCCGATGAATACCAGGCAGCGCATGACGAGCAGCCATTGCAGCGACGTCGCGAAACCGGCCGCGCACGCCGAGAACGCGTACAGCAGGATGCTGAACGTCAGCACGCGGCGCCGTCCCAGCAGATCGGTCAGGTAGCCTCCCACCAATCCAAAAACTCCGCCCGCGATCGCCGGGACAAAAAACAGCGTCCGAGCCCACTTCACGTAGTCGGGTGATCCCGGCACGAGCAGCGGTACGCCCTCCGCCGTCACGCCGCCCAACGAAGCGAGCGCCGGCTTCACGATCAGCGGCAGCATCAGCAGTTCATAAATGTCGAACGCGAAGCCGATGGACGCGATGATGCAGATCAACCATTGCGTGGTCGTCAGCGGCGAAGCGGAACGGTCGAGGTTGGCGGTGGCCATGATGTCTCGCAGGCGGGAACGTGCAGGTGGGACGATTCAACGACGGGCCAATCTAGTCGAGGGGTGAGATCATTGCCAGCCCCGCGCGCCTGTCCCCTCTCCACTTGGGGGAGAGGGTTAGGGTGAGGGGGCCTAGCGATCACCACGCATGGTGTGCGAGACGACCACAAGTGGCGCTCGCCCCCGGCCCCTCTCCCCGTTCGGGGGCACGGGACGTTAAACCGGCAACCCGCGCTCGAGCCTGATCCGGCGCACTTCGGCCAGCACGTCGGTGATCAGTCGGCCGTTGTTTCGCAACGCGCGGAATTCCAGAACGTTGACGAAGACGTTGACGGCCAGCGTCGCGATCGCGGCGTATTGGTGAACCTCGGCCGCAGAGAGCCAACCCCAGCCACGGAACCCGATCGCTGACGCCGGGTCGGCCGCGCCGCCGAACGCGCCGGTCGCGATCAGCATCAGCAGGGCCAGTGACATCGTCGGGTAGCAGTACCACTTGAGGTCTTTGCTGCGGCGGCCGATCTCCGGTCCCAGGTGGTACGCGTTGGATGTCTCTTCCAGCCAGCGACCGGTCCCCATGAAATAGGTCAGCACGATCGCATGGACGAGCACGGCGAAGCACAACGAGCCGAGACCAGTCAGAAAATGCACCGACACTTGCGCCAGCGCATCGGGATCAGCACTGGTGGCATCACTAATCTCGTACCCGAGCCACAGCGCGGCCACGAGCGCTAGGTTCGCGAGTGTTGAAAGCGTGAGGAAGATTCGGGTCATGTCTGGGTGTCGTGGTTTGGTCCTCCCTTGCCCTCCGCAGGGGGAGAGGGAGTTAGAGGGTGAGGGGCGAACGTCTTAGAGCATCACTCGCGAGCAGCGCATCGGTTCGCCCGCCCCTCACCCCCGGCCCCTCTCCCCCTGCGGGGGCGAGGGGGGATCGTGTGCTGCTTCTTCCATGACTCGCACGTCCACGCTCGCGCTGTGTGCCGTCAGTCCTTCCTTGGCGGCCATCAAACGGACGTCGTTCGCATGCGAGCGCAGTGCCGCTTCGTCGTAGGCGATGACGGACGAGCGTTTCAAAAAGTCGTTCGCACACAGACCGTTGGCGAAACGGGCGGTGCCGCCGGTCGGGAGGACATGCGAAGGCCCCGCGACGTAGTCTCCCAGCGCGACGGGCGTGTGGTGGCCGAGGAAGATGGCTCCCGCGTTTTGAACTTTTTCGAGCAGCGATTCGGGATCGGTGGTGGAAATGTGCAGGTGTTCGGGGGCCAGCAAGTCGCTCAACCGCGCGGCGTCGGCGGCATCGCGGACGGAGATCAACGCTCCGAACTGTTCGAGGCTCGCCCGTGCGAGGTCTCCGCGCGGGAGCCGCGACAACTGGTCGTTCAGGCTCGTCACCACCTGGTCTATCAGCGGGCGATACCATGTGATCAGCACGCTCGACCCGGGGCTGTGTTCGGCCTGACAGATGAGATCGCTCGCGACGAAGTCCGGTCGCGCGGTGTGATCGGCCAGCAGGACGACTTCGCTCGGTCCGGCGATGCTGTCGATGTCCACCTCGCCGAAGACGTGCCGTTTGGCCAGCGCGACGAACAGGTTTCCCGGCCCGACGATCTTGTCCACGCGTTCGATCCCCTCGATGCCATACGCCAGCGCGGCCACGGCCTGAGCGCCGCCGATCCGGAAGACCTCGGTGATTCCGATTTCGTGACAAGCGGCCAGCAGGTCGGCGTTGTAGCTGCCGAATTGTGTCGGCGGCGCGACGACCGCGATCTCGCGCACTCCGGCCACGCGAGCTGGAATCGCCGTCATCAACAAGGTCGAAGGATACGCCGCGGCCCCGCCGGGAATGCAGATGCCGACGCGTCGCAGCGGCCGGTAGCGTTGACGCAGTTCGATGGTGCCTTCCGTGGGGCAAGCTGCCAGCTTGCCGCCGTCATCCAAGCCATGAGCAAGCTGGCAGGTTGCTCTACGATCTGCAAGCACCGGCTTGACAACCACGTCGCGGTTGAGAATTGCGGTTTGAAACGCCGTGATGTTGGCGACGATTCGGCGCAGGGTTGCGAGGTACGCGGGATCGGCCTTGGCGTGCGCGGCTTGCAGTTGATCCGGCGGCACGCGGATCGTGGTAGCGGTAATTTCCTTCCGATCGAGTTTCGACGTGTAATTCAGGACGGCCGGCAACCCGTCGCTCGCCACATCGCGGCAGATGCGTTCGACGACCTGCTGCGGGGTCAGCGGTCGACCGAACACGTCGATCGTTCGCTGCCGCCCGGCTTCGGATACGATATCGCCTCGGACACTCAGGCTGTGCCGCAACGTTGCCAGATGCCGCTCCGCCCCAGCGGGCTCAGCGGCGTGGTCGAGGATCGGAATTCGGAGTGATTCAGCGGGCATGGTTGGATTGAATGAAATCACCCGGTAGCCCCGGCCCTTGTGGTCGGGTGTCCGAGTGCGAGGGTGTGAGAGTGTGAGGGATCGAGTTTCACCGTCACCCACTCACACTGGCACTCTGGCACACGCATCGCCGGCACAAGGCCGGCGACGACGGGCTTTCAAATCGTGCGATCCCAGCGTCGCGAATCGGCGGCGGATCGTCAACCGTCGCGAAGGTGACTCGTGTGGAGACGGTGGAATTCGGTCACTTGTATTCGCTAGATTGACCGTGGCACCGGCGTCTCGCCGGTGTTTTTCGCCCGAGTGATTCCCACCGGCGAGACGCCGGTGCCACGGTCCCAAGCGAACCCAACTGCCTTCAACTCCCTCCGATCAACATCATGGACTACTTCCACTACGATTCATCTCCGTCTCAACTTTTCTGTGAGGAGGTGCCGGTCACCGAGCTTGCGGAAAAATATGGCACGCCGCTGTGGGTTTATTCCAAGCGGACGCTGCTGCACCACCTGAAGCAAATCCAGACGGCGTTCGCCGAAGTCGAGCCGGTGATTTGCTACTCGGTGAAGGCCAACTCGAATCTCGGCATCCTGAAGGTGATGCGCGACGCGGGGAGCAGTTTCGACGTGGTGTCCGGCGGCGAATTGTATCGCGTGAAGCAGGCGGAGGCGGACACGTCGAAGGTCGTGTTCGCGGGGGTCGGCAAGACGGACGACGAGATTCGTTACGCGCTGAACAACAACATCCTGATGTTCGACGTCGAGAGCGAGGGAGAACTTGGCGCGATCGCGAACGTAGCGGGAGCCATCGGCAAGGTCGCGCCGGTGGCACTCAGGCTCAACCCCGACATCGACGCAAAAACGCACGCCAAGACCACGACCGGCAAGAAGGGGAACAAATTCGGCATGGACATCGAGCGAGCGGAGCAACTCGCCGAGAACGTGCTGCGCGACAAGCGGCTGAGCCTATGCGGCATCCACATGCACCTCGGGTCACCGATCCTCACCACGGAACCGTACGCCGAAGCGGTCGTGAAGGGCGTTGAAGTCGTCGAGAAGTTTCGCAAGGCGGGGCACGACACCAACTGGATCAACCTCGGCGGCGGGTTCGGCATTCACTATCGCAAGCAGGAAGCGTTGCCGGCGTCGGAGTACGCCAAGGTGATCGTCCCCGCGATCAAGGCCGCGAAATGCCGGCTGGCGTTGGAGCCGGGTCGATTCATCGTCGGCAACGCGGGCATCCTTGTCAGCCGCGTGATCTACACGAAGCGCGAAGGGGGCAAGCTGTTCATCATTCAGGACGCGGCCATGAACGACCTGATCCGGCCGGCGCTGTACGATTCGTTCCACCGTATCTGGCCGGTCCAGCCGAGCGTGGCACCGCCGGAGGATTACGAAGTAGAACTGGCGGGCTGCGAACCGGCCGACGTGGTCGGCCCCGTGTGCGAATCGGGCGACTTCCTGGCCAAAGCCCGCTGGCTCCCGCCGCTGAATCGGGATGACCTGCTGTGCGTGTTCAGCGCCGGAGCCTACGGCATGGCGATGAGCAGCAACTACAACTCCCGCCCCCGCGCCGCCGAAGTGTTGGTGGACGGCACCACTCACAAACTCATCCGCCGCCGCGAAACCTACGAAGACCTGGTGGCGGCGGAGGTTTCCTGTTAAACATTCTACTCACGATTGAACGGGATGCGGGGGAGTTGGGTTCCATGGCGACGCGAGAGCAACTCAGTGCGCTGGAGTCGGAACAGGTAGCAATGCGGCAAGAAAAATTGGCCCTTAAGGCTGCCATTGCCACTGCAAGTAAGGGAAGAATTGCCGACTTCGGAATCGTACTTTGCATCAGATTTCGCGATCGCATCTCGGACTTTTCTCGATCGAATTCCAGGTCCACGACTTGGTGCTGCATGGTACGTCGCCGCAATTGCTTGGGCGCCGGCGTTTGCGGTTACCTCGTCAGTGGAGTGGTCGCTTGTTTTGGCCGGTTCCGTTGGGGTTGCTTTGACTCTGGCGTGCACGATTCGAGAAGATGACGCCCTGCGCTCGGCAGCGACAGCCGCAACAAATCGCATACATGAGCGTCGATACTCAATACTCCCGTTGGCCCCTAAGCTGCGACTCTGCTCAATCCGGATTGAGGAGCTAACTAGCACGGTCAATGATGTTCGCGCTGCACTTGCCGAATCTGAGCGCCTCAAGGCGATCGAAGAATCCGGCATTCACCGTCGCCGACAGTTGCTCAGAGAGAATTGGCGAGCCTACCGCGCGGACCAACTTGAGCAGTTCCTCGAACGGGTTTTTGCAGAACTTGGTTTCGTAGTGATTCGCCAGGGCGGCTCCGGTGATCAAGGCGTCGATCTGATAGCAAGTCGAGGTGCGTTCCGCATTGCGGTGCAAGCGAAAGGGCGTACGGACTCGGTTTCTAACGACGCTGTCCAGCAAGTCCACGCTGGTATGGTTTTCTACAAATGCGATGCTTGTGTCGTCATCACGGGGAGCATGTTCACGTTGTCTGCACGTGATTTGGCAAACGCAACAGGATGCCTACTCGTTGACGAGGTCCTGATGCCAAGATTCATCTTGGGCACATGGGACATCGTCCGCGATGGGTTCGGGATTACCTCGGATGACTCATTTGATGGAATAGCATGAAACGAACGCAGGGAGGCGGCTGGGTGGCACTGCCGGCTTGTCCGGCAGTGATTCTGGTTGCAGTTCGAACACTGCTGGACAAGCCAGCAGTGCCACCCAATCGGTTCGTGGATCGGCTGGTGCATTTGCCACGACCCGCATGCGTGGCACGATCCGAAATCTTCGCCGGCAACTCATGCCGGAGTTGTGCGGCATCCGTTGTTGACCGTGAGCGGGTGTGGGTAGCATGACAGCCGCTCGGTCGCTGCTGCGCTCGGCGGGTGTGATTGAAGCCTGAAGCGCAAGCGAATGAAACTCGCAGCAAGTCCTTCGCTTGCGCTTCAGGCTTCGATCGTGCCTTGAAAACTGGGACGGTTGTTGCATTCTGTTTTGGGAGTCTCGTCCATGTCGATCTGCAAGCGCGTGAGTCTGGCTGCCGCGGTGGGAGCGGTTCTGCTCGCGATGTCGGTTCCGACGGCGGTGCCGGTCGTGCGTGCTCAGGAAGCGGTCGCAACGACGACCGACGCGCCGAAGGTCGACGACTCGAAGCCGCCGGAAGAGTCGCCGCTGCCGAAGGAACCCACGTCACCTCAGGAACTATTCGAAGCAGCCGTCTTGATGGTTGACCTGCAGCGGCCGAACCTGGCTCGATACTACCTGCGCAAGCTGATGGACCCGCCCCCGGAACCCGCGACGCTCGTGAGCCTGCGCGATCGCAACGGAGTCAGCGGCTTCCTGCAACTTTGGGAACAGAAAGTACTCCGGCCGTGGTCGGTCGATCTGCTCGATCAAATGAACGCCGCGATGGCCAACCGCTTCCGCGACCCGCAGTTTTTGGAGCAGATCGTCGCGAAATTGTCCGCCGGCACCGCGCAGCGGATCGTAGCCACCGAGGAGCTTCGTTCATTCGGTCCCGCCGCCGTGGGGCCGCTCGCCGCGATGTGGCTCAAGGCGACCGAGCCCGCGCCGCGAGCAGCCGCTCGGGACGCACTCCGCAACCTGGGCCAACCCGCCTTGCCCGCGCTGACCGCGGCGCTCGACATTCCCGATCCCGCCTGGCGAGTCATCCTGCTCGGAATCCTCTCTGACATCGGCAGCCGCGACGCCCTGCCCTACGTTTGGTTTTTCGCCGCCGATTCCAACTCACCCGCCGAAGTTCGCGAGGCCGCCTCGCAAGCGGTCGCTGCGCTGGCCAACTCGTCTACCGGCGCGAAGCCGCTCAGCGTTGAATCGGTCAGTCGCGAGCTGCGCGAGCAAGCCGAGCGGCATTTCCGCGGCGGCATACCGTGGGACCCGGACCTGTTCTCCGGCCAGATCGTGCTCTGGCACTGGGACGCGGAAAACGAATCCCTCGTGTCGCGCGAAGTCGCCCCACGCGAGGCGTCGCGACAGACGGCGCTCCGGTTCGCCTTGCAAGCCATCACGCTGTCCCCGGACGATCGCGACTCGCAGCGGCTCTACCTCACCCTCGTGCTGTCGGGTGAAGACCGCACGAAAGACGCCGAAGTGGCGGGCGACTTGGCCCTTCCGGGCGGTGCCAAATCGTTGCGCGGGTACGTTGAAGAAGTCGGAGTACCGGTGCTGCAAGACGTCTTGCGGCAGACACTGAAACACCGCCGAACGACGATTGCCGTGCGGGCGCTGCGGCTGCTCGGCGATGTGGCGACGTGGGACGAGATTCGCCCGCGCGGCGAAGCCGGTTCGCCGTTGAGCGACGCGCTTGCGGATCGCGACCCACGCGTGCAGTTCGAAGCGGCCGACGCAATCCTGCGGCTGAAACCGCCCGCCGCCAGTTCGTTTCCAGGCTCATCGCGCATCGTCGAAATCCTGACTCGAGCGCTGAGCACGGACGGCACACACCGCGTGATCGTGGCCGATTCGTCGATGACGCATGCGGGCTTTGTCGGCGGACTGTTCGCCGAACTCGGGTACGAACCGGTACTGACGAATTTCGGGCGCGATGTGTTTCGGATTGCGAGCGAGCGCGGCGATATCGACCTGATCGTGTTGCATCCGAATCTGACGCGCTGGACGCTCTCGGACACCGTGGCCAACCTGCGAGCCGACGCGCGCACGGCGGGCGTGCCCATCGTCATCCCCGTGTCGCAGCTTGCGTCGGCGGAACTCGACGTGGCCAAGCAACGGCTGCTCCTGAAGGCCCGCATCGAACCGTTGCTCAAGCAGGACCGTTACCGCTCGGTCGCGTTCCTCGCCGAATCGAAAACGTCCACCGTCCTCGAGCGTGTGCTGACCGATTTTCTGGCGCTCCTCCCCACGAAAACGCTGACACCTCGCGAGCGGCAGGCGCGCGTCGTCGTGGGCGATCCCTCTTCCGAACACGGTGCCTTCGTCGGTCGCATGTTCGGTTCACTGGGTTACGAGCCGCTGGTGTCCACGACGGGCGCCGACGCGCGATTGGCGTCGGATCAGCCCCGTGTTGAAATCGTCGTGCTGAATTCCGCGATCACGGACGGCACCGCGGCACAAACATTGGCCCGGATGCGGGCCGAAGGACAGGCTGCCGCCTTGCCGCTCATCGTCCTCTTTCAGGACGTTGTTTCGGGCGATCCGTACGTGCTTCAGCAGAGGTTGGCGGAACTGGTCCTGCGCGAAGGCGAGTCCACGCTGCTGGGCGAACACGCCGTGGTCAAACTCGCGCTCAGCATCCGGCGGATCGGCGTTGCGCTCACGCCCAATCAAATCTCGCGGCTGCGCGATCTGGCCCGCTCGCCGAACGATTCCGATTTTCATGTCGGCTTGCTCGCCGTTTTCGAGTCGTTCGATCATGTCACAACACGAGTCGAGGAATTGACGCCGAAGTTCGACAGCCCCGCTCAAAAGGCCGCGATGCCGAAAAACATGGGCCGGTGGCTCGGTGATCCGTCGGCCGGCGTGACGTTGATCGCGGAGTCGCAAACGGCCAGCGATGTCGACCGGCAAGTCCGATCGTTCGTCGATCGGCTTCTCGTCCGCCCGTTGACTCCGGCCGAGCGGGCGGACCATGCGCAACGCGCTGTGAAGTGGCTGGCGCATCTCGCCACGCAGCCGAATGCGCGGGCGTTTGACATCGCTCCCGCGGAGGTGGCTCTCGGCCGGACACTGGATGGCGATTCAGAACAGACGCGGCTTGGCCTCGACGCGCTGGCCGACATCGGCACGTCGTCGAGCCAGCAACGGATTGCCACGCTCGTGCTTGACGCTCGGCGCCCGATCGACCTTCGCCGCCAAGCCGCGTCATTCCTCGATCGCCATGTCAACCGTCACGGCAACCTGCTGTCCAGGTCCACCATCGACGCTCTGCGTCTCGTCTGGGATGAAGTCGGGCCGGAATAGACAGCCTCCAAACAATCCTCGGTCAGTGGCAAGCGTGCCAGCCTGCGCGCGAGCCGGAGCCACCAAGACTTCGGCACTCGGTCAAACGACTCCCGATGGCTTCACAAATGCAATTCCGTGCCTACAATGCTCGCACGGCAGCAAGATGGGTGGGCATATCGCCCCAGTGCTCGACAAGGGACTGCCGACTGAACGGAATGGACCGGATTGTGGCTACGGAACAGTCATCGAAGGCTGCTGCCTCGACAGGCATCCCTGGCATCATTGGCGACAGCCCGCCCATGCAGGAGGTCTACCGGATCACGCGGCAGGTTGCGCCGACATCGGCCACGGTGTTGCTGACTGGTGAGACGGGGAGTGGGAAGGAGTTAGTCGCCCGAGCCCTGCACGAATTCAGTCCACGCCGGACCGGCCCGTTCATCCGAGTCAACTGCGGGGCACTCAGCGAGAGCCTGCTCGAAAGCGAGTTGTTCGGTCACGTCCGCGGCGCGTTCACCAGCGCAGTCGAGAGTCGGACGGGACGCTTCGAAGCGGCTCACGGCGGGACGATCTTCCTCGACGAAATCAACTCGGTCAGCTACACGCTGCAGGTCAAGCTGCTGCGAGTCTTGCAGGAGCAGGAATTCGAGCGCGTGGGGGAGAGCAAAACGATCCGTGTCGATTGCCGAGTCGTCGCCGCGACGAACCGCGATCTGCACGACGAGATCGACGCGGGCCGGTTCCGTGACGACTTGTACTACCGCTTGAACGTCGTGCCGATTTACCTTCCGCCGCTTCGCGAGCACCCCGACGACATCCCGCTGCTGGTCGATTTCTTTCTGAAGAAGTACGCCGCCGCCAACAAGAAGCCGGCTCCCGCGATCATGGAAAACGCCGTCGAGGCGTTGCAGACCTACGTCTGGCCGGGGAACGTGCGCGAACTGCAGAACTACATCGAACGGGCGTTCGTGCTCGCGACAGGAAACGTCTTGACGCTCGATCTGTTTCCACGTCACGTGCAGGGTCTGGCCCCGGTGCGGATGCGCCGCAGCGGCCCGCGCAGCCCGCAGCAGCTCTGCCAGGAACTCGTCTCGGCCAGCATGTCGGAGGTTGGCGAGAGCAGTTCTAACCTGTACGATCGCCTGGTGACCCAGATTGAAAAGGAATTGTTTTCACAGGTACTCAAGTCGTGCGGCGGCGTGCAAACCAAGGCGGCGACGCGACTGGGCATCAACCGCAACACGCTGCACAAGAAGATCGAAGACTATGGGCTGGAGGCGACGGACGGATGATGAGGGGTACACCCAACGAAATGTTGAAGCAGTGCGAGGGTGCGAGGGTGCGAGTGTGTGAGGGCGACGGGGGTATCTGAAACGGCACTTGCTCCCGTAGCATCACTCCCTCATACTCTCATACTCTCATACTCTCATACTCTCAGACTCTCAGACACTGACACGCTCACACTCGATCACTCGCCTCGCCCGCGCCACCGATGCAACGCGTCACCGTCTTCTGCTTCCTCGCCAGTTACGTCGTCGCGTTCGTGCTCGAACTGTCGCGGATGCTCGGCCGCAGCCGGATCAGTTCGCTGGTCGCGTTCGGGATTGGAGTCGCCGGGCTGGTCGCGCACACGGCGTACCTGTTCTACCGCAGCCAGCAAACCAGCTTGCCGCCGCTCCTGGGTTCGGCGCACGACTGGATGCTGGTCCTCGCCTGGTTGCTGGTCGTGTTCTATCTCTTCCTGACCCGCATCCATCCCGAACTCGCGTGGGGCATGTTTCTGCTGCCGCTCGTGATTGTGTTCGTGGCCACGACGTATTTCATGAATCAGGCACCGAACACGCTGGTCGCCGCCGAGCGGGCGAAGCACGGTTGGGAAATGCTGCATGCCACCGTGCTGGTCTTTGGAATGGCGGGCACGGCCGTCGGGTTTATCACGGGGGTCATGTACCTCGTACAGCACCGGCGATTGAAGACGCGGCACGCGACGCATCTCGGACTGGAAATGCCCAGCCTCGCCCGTCTCGCGCAGACGAATCGCTGGTCGACCATCATCGCGTTTCCGCTCTGGACGCTGGGCCTCGTGACGGGCGTGGCGCTCAGCTTCATGAAGTCGTCGGCTGGCGCCTCCGTCGCGCTCCGCGATCCGTTCGTGATCACGGTCGGCGTGCTCTGGGTCTTGCTGGCGGCCGTATTTGTGCGGCTGCTCTCGAACCGTCCGTCGAGCGCGAAGCACGTCGTCTGGCTGACGCTCTGCGCCTGCGGCTTCGTCCTGCTGACGTTGATCGGCCTGCAGATTCTCACGAAGAGCCATGTCCTGCCGGAAACGTGGCACGCCGGTGAAATCAAATCCGAAATCCGAAATCTGAAACCTGAAATCTGCAACCGGCTGGAGGTTCCCTCATGAACCTCCAGGTCGTCTACTGCAGTCACCAGACCGCCGATCTTGGCCTTCGCGAGCGGTTGGCCTTCACGCCGCAGCGGATTCCCGAGGCGTACGCGAAGCTGCGTGAACGGTTTCCTGATTCCGAGTGGGTGCTGCTGTCGACGTGCAACCGCGTCGAAGTGTACGCGGCGCAGGAAGACGAAGCGGCGGCCCCGACGCATCGGGCGGTCGCAAAATTCTTTGCCGACTTCCATCACGTCCCGCTCGAGAACTTCTTCGGCGACCTGCTGGAACAGACTGGCCCCGATGTTGTCCGCCACCTGTTTCAAGTCGCGGCCAGCCTCGACAGCATGGTGCTCGGCGAGCCGCAAATCGTCTCGCAGGTGAAGCAAGCTTACTCGCTGGCCCAAGCGCACGCCGCGGCCGGTCCGCTGACGAACGCCCTCTTCCAGCGAGCACTCAACGTGGCGAAGCGAGTGCGGACGGAGACCTCGCTCGCCGAGGGCCGCGTGTCGATCGCCAGCGTGGCGGTGAGCGACTTCGGTCAGAGTATTTTTGATCGCTTCGACGACAAGACGGTGCTGGTGATCGGCGCGGGCGAAATGGCCGAGGAGACCGTGCGGTACCTGAAAGACGCCGGAGCACGCAGCATTCTGATCACGAATCGCAGCGCTGAGCGTGCTCAACATCTGGCCGAAACATGGGGCGGTTCCGTCAAGCCGTTCGAGCGACTGGACGAGTGGCTGGCCGCGGCGGACGTGATCGTGAGCACCACTGGAGCCGACAAGCCGATCGTCGAAGTTGCGAGGTTTCGTCGCGTGCGGGCCGCGACCGGCGAGAAACCGGTGTTCATTCTCGACCTCGGCGCTCCACGAGACTTTGAACCAGCGGTGCGCGACATCGACGACAACGTGTTCCTGTACTGCATCGACGACCTGCAAGCGATCTGCGATCAGAATCGCCGGGCGAGGACGAAGGAAGTCGAACGGGCCATGAAAATCGTGGACGCGGAGGTCCAGGATTTCATGCACGAGGTGTACCACCGCGCAACGGGACCGATCATCAAACGTCTGCGCGAGCAGTGGCGGGAGGTGGTCGAGCAGGAAACGCGCAGGTTGTTCGCCAAGTCGCCGCACCTCGAACAGGATCGAGCCGACATCGAGCGCACGATCGAACTGGTCGTCAACAAGCTGCTACATCCGCCGCTGGAAGCCCTTCGCGACGAAGCCCGCGAAGGGACGCCGCACGGTCTGATGGAGGCTCTCAAGCGGCTGTTCCGGCTGTAGGATGGCCGCCCTCGGCCGTCCGTGGTTGAGTGGAATAACGTTGCAAAGGTAGGGTGTGTCGAGCGCAGCGAGCCACACCGAGTTGTCAGGTGCGACCCGCTGCGCTCGGCGCACCCTACGACTACCCGCCACCCGCGACGGGTAGCGCACGAACAGCATCCAACTTGGCTTCACCTATCGCGACTCCTAGAATGGCTTGAACGATGAGTTCGACAGGTTAATCACGCCAACTGAAAACAGGCCCGCTTCCGTGAGCGACGAAATCTATCAGGATCACATTCTGGACGAGAACGAGTGCCCGTACCATCGCGGGCATCTCGACAATTCGACGATTGTTCACGAAGACGACAACCCGCTGTGCGGCGACCGGGTGCGGATGGAATTGCGAGTCGCAGACGGCCGCGTCGCCGAGGCGTGGTTTGATGGGCATGGCTGCACGATCAGCCAGGCGGCGGCTTCGTTCCTGACGCGCGAGGTCGAAGGGAAGACGCTGGCCGAGCTGCGCGAAATGCCCGCGCAGCGCGTGCTCGACCTGCTGAAGGTGCGGCTCACCGCGTCGCGGCAGAAGTGCGGGCTGCTGTGCTTCAAAGTGCTCAAGACGATGATTTATACGCTGGACGAGAAACGCTCGCAGGTCGATCCGCAGTCGGTTCCGCCGGGGAGGTGCAGCTTATGAGCAGCGCCGCCAAACCAGCCGCCGCCACCGCGTCGCCGTCGGTTCGCCGGTTGGACGTGGAGGCCGTGCGACGCGACTTCCCGATCCTCGACAAGCCGCTGCCGAACGGCCAGCGGCTGGTCTACCTCGACAACGCGGCGACGACTCAAAAGCCGCGGCAGGTCATCGCCAAGATCGTCGAGTGCTACGAAAACTACACAGCGAACGTGCATCGCGGGATTCATGCCCTTGGCGATCGAGTGACCACGGAACTGGAGGCGGCTCGCGAGAAGGTCCGCGAATTCATCGGAGCGCGCGAAGTCGAGGAGATCATCTTCACGTCGGGGACGACCGCGTCGGTCAATCTGGTGGCGAATGCGTGGGGTCGCAAGTTTCTGAAGCCAGGGGACGAGGTGCTCATCAACGAAATGGAGCATCACTCGAATTTCGTCCCGTGGCAGCAGATCGCGATCGAACGCGGGGCGACGCTGCGGTTCATTCCGCTCACAGCCGACGGGCGACTTGACTTGACCGCGCTGGACGATGTGCTGACGGATCGCACCAAACTCGCCGCGGTCACCGGCATGTCAAACGTGCTGGGGACGATCAATCCCATCCGTGAACTGGCCGCGCGGGCGAAGGCGAAAGGGGCGCTAATTTTTGTCGATGGGGCGCAGAGCGTGCCGCACGGACCGGTCAACGTGTGCGATCCTGCGATCGACTTCCTCGCGTTTTCGGAGCACAAACTTTACGGGCCGACGGGCATCGGCGTGCTGTACGGCCGCCGGGCGGTGCTGGAAGCGATGGGGCCATTCCACTGCGGCGGCAACATGATTCGCCGCGTGTTCAAGGACCACACCGATTTCGCGGACCTGCCCGCGAAGTTCGAGGCGGGAACGATCCCCATCGTCCAAGCGATCGGCTTGGGCGCGGCCCTGGACTACGTGAATTCGATCGGCTGGGAAGCGATCTCCGCGCACGAGCACGCTCTGACGCGGCAGGCGTTCGAGCAGATGTCGGCCATCCCCGGCGTGCGGATTGTCGGCCCGAGCCTGGAGCATCGCGGTTCGATCATCAGCTTCACGGTGGAAGGCATCCACCCGCACGACATGGCCGAGTTGCTCGACCGCCGCGGGATCGCCGTGCGCGCCGGCCACCACTGCACCATGCCGCTGCACGACCTCCTGAAACTGACCGCCACCACCCGCGCCAGCTTCGCCCTCTACAACACCCCCGCCGAAGTGGACGCCCTGTGCGAGGGGATTCAGTACGCGAGGAAGGTGTTCCGACGGGGGTGAAGTCAAATGCACCAACTGAAAAGACCGGCTGGGTGGCTGAGGTCGACGGAAGGGAGCCCCCAGCGATTGGCGACCATCCGGGGGCTCGCCTTTCGGTTCGACCCCGGCCACTCAACACCTCAATCGATGCGTCACCACATCCGCTCCTCGGTCCACGGGTCGCCGTGGTTGTGGTAGCCGACTTGTTCCCACAGGCCGGGGCGGTCGGTGGCGACGAATTCGAGGGCCTTGAGCCATTTCGCGCTCTTCCAGGCGTACAGGCGCGGAACGATCAGACGCACGGGGCCGCCGTGGTCGGCGGTCAGGGGCTGGCCGTCATGTGTGTCGGCGAGCAAGGCGTCTTCGGCGTTGAAATCGATCAGCGGCATGTTCGTGGTGAAGCCGGAATCGTAGCCGTGGGCGATGACGAACTTCGCTTCCAGGCGCACGCCCGCGCGATGCAGAATCTCGCGCACGGCGACTCCTTCCCACACGTTGTCCAACCGCGACCACGTCGTTACGCAGTGAAAGTCGGCGTACACCTTGACTCGCGGCAGGGCTTGGAATTCGTCCCACGAAAATGTGAGCGGCGTCGTCACCAAGCCGCGCACGTCCAGCCGCCAGCGGTCGATCGGGACCGTCGGCACGTGGCCGTACTGCAACACCGGCCATTTCCGCGTGCGAGTCTGTCCCGGCGGGATGCGGTTGTCTCGCCGAGTGTCCGGGCTGATGATGACGTCGGCGGGTAGTGTTTCGGGAGGACGTGCGTTGCCGGGTTGGTATTTGTCGTCGTGGGTGAGCATGAGGAAGGCAGTGGGCAGTGGGCAGTGGAGGAAGCGACGACGATTAGGATGCAATGGTCGTGCTGGAGTTACAACAGTAGATCGAAGCCAAACTGGCAGGCGGAGTCGGGTTCGAGGTGCCGCTCGCGGGCTGGAAGTGACGGGATTGACCCGTTTTTTCTGAAGCAATACACTCCGCGCAAATCGCTGGGGCGCATGGTCTAACTTGCAGGGATGCGTGTCCGCGGCGGATGCGGAAGCCTGCGCGGCAGCAAACCAGCCGGCCATCGGCGCGGCATTTTCTCGGCTGGGCGGGCTGGTTCCCGTTCGACTGGCTGTTCTTGTTATGACGGGAACGAGACAGGTCATCGAGTGACGGCGTGCGAGAGTGTGAGGGTGACGGGGAGCAGTCCCAATCACCCTCACACTCTCGCACCCTCAAACCTCGAAAGTGCTTCACGAATTGATCGTGTCAAGGAAGAAACCAGCCGCATCCTTGGCCTCTGTCCGGAACTGACATCAGCATGGAACTATTCGATCGGGTTGGCGATTTCTTCACGTCGGTCACGGCGGGGATCGAGCGCACGATCACTGGAATCTTCGGTGCGTCCAACGAGCGGCAGATGAAGCGGCTCGGTTTCGAGCGCAACAAACAGGAAACCCGCATCCGTCCCGGGTCGATGCTCGACCGCATCAATCAACTCGAACCGGAGTGGGAAAAGCTGACCGAGGCGGAACTTGAACAAACGGCCGCGAAGTTTCGCGAGCGGATCAAGGCCGGCGAGACGCTCGACGACCTGCTCCCCGAAGCCTTCGCCGCCGTGCGCGAAGCGGGCAAGCGATACCTCCGGATGCGTCACTACGACGTGCAGATGATCGGTGGCTACGTGCTGCACAACGGCATGATCGCCGAAATGGTCACCGGAGAAGGCAAGACGCTCGTGGCCACACTCCCGGCGTTCCTCAACGCGCTCACCGGCAAAGTCCACGTCGTCACGGTGAACGACTATCTGGCTCGCCGTGACATGGAATGGATGGCCCCGGTCTACACGGGCCTCGGTCTAACCGTGGGGGCCATCCAGGCACATCAGCCGAACGAAGAAAAGATCGCCGCGTACTCGTGCGACATCACCTACGGCACGAACAACGAGTTCGGTTTCGACTACCTCCGCGACAACATGAAACCAACTCGCGAAATGCAGGTGCAGGGGCCGCTGAAATTTGCCATCGTCGATGAGATCGACAACATCCTGATCGATGAAGCCCGCACGCCGCTCATCATCTCCGGCCCAGCCGACGACGACCCGCGAAAGTACGCCAAGGCCAATCAACTCGCGTTGCAACTTCGGAAGGACGAACACTTCGAAGTGAAGGAGAAGGAGCACTCGTGTCACCTCACCGAGGCGGGCGTGCGCCACGCGGAAGAGTTGGCCGGCGTCGAGAGCTTTTACACTGCGGGCAACATGGAGTGGCCGCACCTGATCGACAACGCCCTCAAAGCCCACCACCTGTACAAACGCGACGTGAACTACGTCTCAATGCAAGGCGAAATCATCATCGTGGACGAGTTCACCGGGCGGTTGATGAAAGGCCGCCAGTGGTCCGACGGTCTGCATCAGGGGTCGAAGCCAAGGAAGGCGTGCCGATCAAGGCCGAAACGCAAACGCTCGCCACGATCACGTTGCAGAATTATTTCAAGCTGTACAAAAAGCTCGCGGGCATGACCGGCACGGCCATGACCGAGGCGAACGAGTTCTGGAAAATCTACAAGTTGGACGTCGTGTCGATTCCGTCCAACCGGCCGATGCGGCGGCTCAACTCGCCGGACGTGATCTTTCGCAGCGAGCGCGAGAAGTTCAACGCGATCGTGGATGAGATCGCGGAAGTCCACACGTCGGGCCGGCCGATCCTGGTCGGCACTGTGTCGATCGAGAAGTCCGAACTGCTGAGCGAGCGTCTCGGGCGAAAGGGCATCAAGCACGAAGTCCTCAACGCCAAGCATCACGAACGCGAGGCGGAGATCATTTCGCAGGCGGGGCGACTAGGGGCCGTCACCATCGCGACAAACATGGCCGGTCGCGGCACGGACATCATTCTCGGCGGCAACCCCGAAACGCTCGCGTGGGAACAGCTCAAAACCAAGTACGAATCGCGGCTCGACATCCCCAAGGCGGAATGGAACGAGGTCACGCAGCGCATCTCCGATCAGGAAGGCATGGCCGCCGAGGGCCGCAAGGTTGCGGAAACCGGCGGGCTGCACGTGATCGGCACCGAGCGTCACGAAGCGCGGCGGATCGACCTCCAGCTTCGCGGCCGCTCCGGCCGTCAGGGCGATCCCGGCTCGAGCCGTTTTTTCCTGTCGCTCGAAGACGACCTGATGCGCATCTTCGCCGGCGACTGGGTCAAGGACCTGCTGACTCGCCTGGGGATGCAGGAAGGCGAAGCCATCGAAAGCCGCATGGTCAGCCGCCGCATCGAAGCGGCTCAGAAAAAGGTCGAGGAACGCCACTTCGACACGCGCAAAAACCTCCTCGAATACGACGAGGTGATGGATCAGCAGCGAAAGCGGGTCTATTCGTACCGGCAACGCATCCTCGACGGGGCCGACTGCCGCGAGCTGATTCAAGGCATGATCCACGAGCAAATCGAAGAGGGGGCGAAATTCTTCCTTAGCGAGGAATACGGCCGCCAGTCGCTGTCGCAATGGGCCGCGCACGACCTCGGAATCGAAATCGACGCCGGCGACCTTGCCAACATGCGTCCCGACGAAGTGATGCAGTACCTGCGCGATCAGTCCGAGCGCCAGGCCGAGGACCTGATCTTCGATAAAATCGAAGAGGACTTGCCTGAGGAGATCGAAGACCAGCGCGAATGGAACTGGCTGTCGTTGTCGAAGTGGGCCAACATGCGTTGGGGACTGAACACCAACGACCGCGAGTTGAAAAAGGTCGGGCGCGAAAGCATCGCGGAGTACCTGATCGGTCGCGCGAAGGAGGCCATCCAGCGGGCCGACCTGTCGGCCGTGGAGACATTTCTCGCCGAGGACTTCAACCGCCGCGCCGTCTGCGGCTGGCTGCGTGAGCAGTTCGGCGTTGAAGTGACGCCGGAACAGGTCGTCGACAAAGCGCCTGCGGATGCGGCCGGATTGATTCTCGAGCAAACCGACCAACTCTACCGCCTGAAGGAGATGGAATTCCCGGTCGCGGTCGGCATGAATCGTTTCATGGCACAGGTTCAGGGAGCCGGCGAGCGGTACGACCGCGAGGGGTTGATCCGCTGGGCGAACAATCGCTTCGACGCGAAGCTTGATGTCGCCCAGTTCGCCAGCGCGCCGCGGCACGAGATCGAGCACGCGCTGCGTCACGCCAGCGAGCAGTTCTACTGCGGAGGCGAGTTCATCGCCGAGATCGATCGATTTTTCGGTCGGGCATTCGGGCCGATGAACGGGACCGATTCCTCTGCCGACCGCGTGCGCGATCGGCAGACGCTGACCGAACTCGTCGAGTGGGCGCAGCGCGAGCTTCGTTCATCGCTGCAGGTGGCCGATCTCGAATCGCTCCCGCGCGGCGAGGCTCGCGAACGGGTCGTGCAGGAATACGACAAGCGATACCGGCCGGAACTGGCTCACGCCGAGCGCGTGCTGATCCTCGAAATCCTCGACACCGACTGGAAGGATCACCTGCACGGGATGGATCACCTGCGGCAGGGGATCGGTCTCATGGGCTATGCCCAGAAGGACCCGAAGGTCGAATACAAGCGCGAGGGGATGCGGGCGTTCGATCAGATGTGGAAGCAGATCGGCAACCAGGTCACGCGGTCGTTCTTCCGGTTGGAGCAGGCGAGCGGCGAGTTCGTGGGTTCGCTGTGGCAGATCACCGCGACCACGCACGAAGCCGCGCCGACGGCCTCGTCCTACGAAGCGCATCCGGGCGGCGACGAACTCGGCGGACCACACGAGTCCCCGGGTGACAAGGTGGTCGAACCGATCCGCAACTTCGGCCAACGCGTCGGCCGCAACGATCCGTGTCCGTGCGGCAGCGGGAAGAAGTACAAGAATTGTTGCTTGAAACGCTAATTCCCTCTCCCCTTTGGGGGAGAGGGCTAGGGTGAGGGGGCCGAGCGTCTCTGTGCTCGAATAGCAATCGCTATCCAAAGGCGCGCCGCCCCCTCACCCCCAGCCCCTCTCCCCGTTCCGGGGCGAGGGGAGGAAGGGACTCCCATGCTGCTTTCGTGGCTGCTGAACCTCGCCTACCTCGCGTTGCTCTCGGTCCTCTCGCCGTGGGTGCTGTTCCGCATCATCGTCCAATGCAAAGACCGCGCGGGCTGGCGTGAAAAGTTGTGGGGAGCCGTCGCGCCGCGGGAATCGGATCGGCCGTGCGTGTGGTTGCATGCGGTGAGCGTGGGGGAAGCGCTGCAACTCCAACCGGTGCTCGACGGCCTGGCGGCGAAGTGGCCGGGGAGCGAGTTCGTGATCTCGACGACCACCGGCACCGGGCACGAGGTGGCTCGGAGAAAGTACCCGCAGCACCGGGTGATCTTCGCGCCGCTCGATTTCAGTTGGGCCGTCAATCGGGCTTTGCGGCGGATCGCGCCCACGGCGCTCGTGCTCGTGGAACTCGAACTGTGGCCCAACCTGATCCTATGCGCCGCCCGACACGGAATTCCCGTGCTGCTGATCAACGGCCGGATCGGCGAGCGCAGCTTCCGCGGCTACCGCCGGATTCGCCCGCTGATGCAGCGGCTGCTCGACAAGCTGAGCCTGTGCGCCGTCCAAAACGAAACCTACGCCGAGCGGCTACGAGAGCTCGGGGCTGATCCAGCGAAAGTCGTCGTCACCGGTTCGATCAAGTTCGACCGGATCGAAACTCGCCGCGACAACCCGCGCACGGCCGAACTGCGTCGCGCGTTCAGCCTGCAACCGGACGACGTGGTGTTCATCGCTGGCAGCACGCAGCCACCGGAAGAACAATTCGCCCTCGACACATATCTCGCCCTGCGGCTGAAGCACCCGCAACTGCGATTGGTCCTCGTGCCGCGTCACAAGGAGCGATTTGACGAGGTGGCGAAGTTGGTCGAGGAGACGTATCGGTTGCCGTTGGTGAGGAGAAGTCAGAAGTCAGAGGCCAGAAGCCAGAAGCCAGAGGTCAGAGGTCAGAGGTCAGAATCCAGTGGTCAGTGGTCAGTCTTCAGTGGTCAGACGCCGAACCATGAACCACCATTCTCGATCCTCAATCCTCCATCCTCCTCACTCACCCCTCACCCCTCGCCACTCACCATGCTGCCGCCCGTCTGCCTCCTCGACACTCTGGGCGAACTCGCGGCGTGTTGGGGCCTGGCGGACATCGCGTTTGTCGGCGGGAGCCTGACCAACCGTGGCGGGCAGAACATGATCGAACCGGCGGGCTACGGAGCTGCGGTTCTGTTCGGACCCAACACGTGGAACTTTCGCGATGTCGTCGCAATGCTGCTCACGGGCGATGCGGCCCGCGTGGTTGAATCGGCGGCCGACCTGACGGCTCACGTCGCGCGATTGCAGGAGCATTCCGAAGACGCCGCGGCTCTCGGTCGGCGAGCACAGCAACTTGTCCTCACCCAGCAAGGGGCCACACGGCGCACGGTCAATCTGATCGGCGAGACGATCTCGCGACACGACGGCAGACTCGCGAAGGTGGCGTAACGCGGGTCAGGCTTGCCAGCCTGACTCGCCAGGGGCCAACGGACATGGTCAGGCTGGCAACCTGACCTACTTCGCGGTCACTTCCTTCGGCTTGGCGCGAAGCCGAGCGAAGAGACCTTCGACGAGGCCCAACTGCAGGGCGCTGCGTTCGGATGATGGCGGCCGTTCGTGCGCGAACTTCCACAGTGCTTCCGCGTGACCGTTCACGGCGCCGAAGGCCGCGGTGCAGCGCACGGCATCGTCCACGAAGAGGTCGTCCGAGATGGACAGGCTCAGTTTGAGCGCCGCCTCCACGTGACCATCCAAAACCTGACGGCAGGCCAACCGCACGGCCCACAAATCGCGACGGTGTTTGTCACCAGTGAAATTGTTGAGCATCGCGGCTGCGCCATCCACATCGCCCGACGCCATGAGCGTTGTTGTGGTTTGCTCGAGGTCAAGGTAGGAATCCGTCGGAACCTTCAACTGGGAAAAACGGTCGGAGATTTCGCGAGCGGAGTCCGCCTTGCCGGACTGTGCGAGCTGGAACACGAGACGCTGCGGGAGCGGAGTGGTGATGTACGGTTCGCGCTCGTTGGGGTCCTGCTTGGCCGTGAGGATTTGGAATTCGTCCCACAAGCGATCGCGAATGCCCCACTGCGTGGCCGCGCGGAGCACCTGCACCTGCAGGACAAACCGGCCGTAGGCCGCCTGCTGCAAATCGGCGCATTGCTGTTTGAATCGGTTGAAGGCGCGGCGCACGTCGTCATCCGAACGCAGTTCGCGAACCGCCTTGAGTTCCTGCTTGACCAGATCAACGCGGTTCTCATTCTCGGACGTGCGTAGTTCGGTGGCGACCGGGCTGGGAGCCATCGCACGCGCGAAGGCCAGACTTTTTTGGAGCGAACTCCACGCGGCATCGGGTTGACCAAGTCGATCCTGCAACGCGGCGGTTTCGGCGGCAGCCAGGAGCGCGAGTCGCAGTGGAACCGGATCGGGCAGGTTGAGGTTGAGGATGTCCTTCAGGTCGCCTAGTTTCACGGGCGGTGGAACGGAGATCGAATTGAGTTTCTCCTCGGCCAGTTTCAGTGACGCCTCGCCGCCGGAGCGATCTCCGTTGTCGATCTGCACCGCCGCGACCCGTGCCAGCACGCGAACCTGTCCGGCGGGAGTCAGTCCCGCACCGGCCTCCCTGGCCTTCGCCACGTCGTCCGGTTTTTTTGCACGCAGTGCCTCGCTCGCCCACGCCTCGGACCAGACGGCGATGCATTCCGATTTGATCTCTTCGTCCTTGATCTCCGACGCGAACTTCAGAGCCTGACTCCAGCGCCCGTGGTGTGTGGCCGCGAGCGTGACGGCCACCCACGACGGGTTTTGCCAATCGCCCACCACGTGCCCCGGAAGCTTTGCGTCGGCGTTGAACGAGGCGGCGTGGCGGCCAACATGCAGGTTCGCCGTGAGTTGGCCGAGCGAATTGCGAAACGGAAACTTGCTGACCAGTTCGCGGGCGGCGTCGGTGCGATCGGCGGCGACCTGGGCCGTGGCAAGTTCCAGGGCGGCGAGAGCGGTGAATCGGCTCTGCGACGGCAGCTTGGCCACGAGTGTCGCCGCCGCATCCAGCGCCTTGCCGGCTTCGGCGGCGTTGCCTGACGCCAGATGATGCCACGCCAGTGCCACCAACGGGGTGATCTGATATTCCGGGACCTTCTTGCCGGCATCCACCGACTGGAACCAGTCGATCTGTTCCTGAGCGCGCTTGACGTCGCCGGCCGTGATCAGTGCGATCGCCGCCATCCGTCGCGACGACTGTTTGCTGTTGGTCGTTGCCGTACGCTGTGCCAGTTCGACAATGTTTCCGGCGGCGGTCCGGATCAATTCGTCTGGTGCCAGCGTTGCCGAAGAAGCCTTCCTGGCATCTTCCTCCTTCTTGCGCTTTCGCTCTTCGGCATCGGTGATGAGCTTTTTGGCATCGTCGTCACCGGTACCCGTGGGCTTGTAGAGTTGACCTTGTTCGACGACGACTTCTTTCGGCGGCTGCATCGCCCACCAAATGCCTCCCGCGATGGCGCCGATCAGCACCACTCCCACGGCAATCAGCGGCAGTTTGGATTTTTTCCTGGCGGGTGGCGGCGCGGGCGCTTCTTCTTTTTTGATTTCAGGAGCCTTGAAGATCGGCACCAGACACTTGGGATTGTGGCACTTCACGTGCATGCCGGCGTGCCGTGGCGAGACGTATCCGACCGACTTGCAGAACGGGCAGGTCACCTCGAACGATTTTTTCTCCGACTTCTCCGGGACGACGGGAATCGACTGAGCCTGCAGCGAGGCGTCCGGTTCGATCAGATTCTCGTCGTCGGCCGCCGCCTTTCCCTTCGTCGCCGCAGTGCTCTTGGCCGCCGAGGACGCGGGCTTGGCAGTGGAATGTGCGCCGCTGGTCGATGTCGCCGCGGCCGGCTTCGCGCCGGCGGCGGGAGCGGGAGCGGCGGTCGGTTTTTTCGCCGGTGCCGCCTTGCCTCCCTTGGCGGCTCCTCCTTTCATCGGAGCGCCGCAGAACGGGCAGTCCACGGCATCGTCTTCCAGAACAGACTGGCCGCAGGCAGGACAGATGGGGAGGTCCATGAGACTCCTGAGTCGTCGAGGATTCGATCGAGTGATTCGGTTCGGATGTGGAACTCAGAATACAAGTTTAGCCAGAGACTGACCAGCGACCAGTGGGGGGTGCGAAATGACCTGGTTCCAAATCCCAATGCCCGCCGCATGACCAAGCACCGATTCTCAACGATCAATCGGTGAGTTGCCAATGTGTCGCTGTGATTCTGTGCATTGAGGATTCTGTGCATTGAGATTTGGACAATCCTTGGTCATTGGGATTTCGTAATTGGTCATTCGATTCCGGTGTCCGATCGGCGTCCGAAGCCAGAAGTAGCCGCCCGAAACGGGGGTTGTTCAATCTCTGGGCGCGGCCTACAATGCGGCCCACTTTTGAGACGAGAATTATCGGCGAAACGTTCGTCGTCGGCGTGGAAATCTGGAAATTGGACAGGCAGGAGTTTGATTGATGTCGAACTATTTCTTCACCAGCGAATCGGTCAGCATGGGGCACCCGGACAAGGTGTCCGACCAGATTTCGGACGGCGTCCTCGACGCGCTGTTGAAGCAAGACCCGATGTCCCGCGTCGCGTGCGAAACGCTCTGCACGACGGACCTCGTGGTGCTGGCGGGCGAAGTCACCACGCGAGCCAACATCGACCACGTGGCCTTGGTGCGCGAGATCGTGAACGACATCGGATACACCGGCAACGACATGGGGTTTTCGGCCGAGTCGCTCCGCGTGTTCCTGGCCCTGCACAGCCAGAGCGGCGACATCGCGATGGGTGTCGATCGCGACGGCGCGGGCGATCAAGGTTTGATGTTCGGTTACGCGTGCAACCAGACTCCCGAATACATGCCGGTGCCGATCGCGTTTGCTCATCGGATCATCAATCGCCTGACCGAAGCGCGCAAGAAAGGCGTGGTCGATTGGCTGCGGCCAGATAGCAAGAGTCAGGTGTCGGTTGAATTCGACGGCCGGAAGCCCGTCGGGGTGTCGACGGTGGTCGTTTCCACGCAGCATTCCGAGAACGTCGACCAGAGTCAAATCGCTGACTTCATCATTCCCGAAATCATCGGCAAGATCATTCCAGCGAACCTGCTGTCGTCGAGGACGAAATACCATATCAACCCGACCGGCCGGTTTGTGATCGGCGGACCGCACGGCGACACGGGGTTGACCGGCCGGAAGATCATCGTCGATTCGTACGGCGGCTGGGGCCGCCACGGCGGCGGCGCGTTCAGCGGCAAGGACCCAACCAAGGTCGATCGGTCGGCCGCGTACATGGCTCGGCATGTGGCCAAGAACATCGTCGCCGCGGGGCTGGCCGAGGAGTGCGAGGTGCAACTCGCCTACGCCATCGGCGTCGCGGACCCGGTGAGCGTGCGCGTGGACACGAACGGTTCGGCCTCCGTCCCCGAAGACCGCATCGTCACTCTCGTTCGCGAAATGTTCCCGCTCACGCCGCGCGGCATCATCAACTACCTCGACCTGCGCTGCCCGATCTACCGCAAGACCGCCTCCGGCGGCCACTTCGGCCGCAGCGAACCGGAGTTCACCTGGGAATCCACCGCGAAGGCCGCCGAACTCCGCAAGGCCGCAGGATTGGGTTCGGCCATAGCGGCGCCGCAGTTCAAAATTGCCTAGTCGTTGCTCTGCAAGGAAGCAGTGATGTTCGAGCAGGCGTTGATGCTGGTTCCGGTGGGAGTGGCCGTCGGGCTGGCGGCGCGTTCCGTGTGCCGAGCCGACGGGCACGGTTCGGCGCCGGGTTGGATGGCCCACCGCTGGACATGGCCCGCCGTGGCGGTGATGGTTCTCGGCCTGCTCGCCCTCGGTCCGCGTGACTTCGCGTTGGCGACCGCGTCGGTCGCGTGCCTTGTCTGTCTACCGCTATTGATCACGAGTGGGTGGCCGGGGTCGAGCCGAAGGCGAGCCCCCGGAACCGAACTGGCTGGGGGCTCGCTGCGCTCGACCCCAGCCACTCATCCTCAGACTTCCGAAGTCTTCGAGACTTCGAAAGTCTGGGATGAGACCGAGCCACTCGTGTTGGCAGACGACTCCGTCACGCACTGGCTCAAGCGGTCGCGTCCGTCGGCGAGCGAGGAGCGGGTCGAAGGCATGACGCGGGCGGAGTTCGCTCCGGGGCAGAAGCAGATCGCTGTGCATGTGGCCTTCTGTCCGCCTCTGCCGGTCGTGCCGGTTGTGACTTGCGAACTGCTCGACGATGCCGACGTGCGGCTGCGCATCACGTCATCTCAAACCTACGGCGTGCGGATTGAAGCCAAGCGGGCGAGCGACGTCAATCAGCCGCTCACCTTGGCGATCCACTTCACCGCGACAGCCGATGCGGCGTCAGCACCGCGTCAACCCGCACGATCGGCCGCCTGACGCGGCACAACTTCTCTGACTTGGCCACGCGCTCGCATGCCCTTCATCCGGTCAATCCGCACGACACGTCGCGCGCTGCGAGACTCTGCGTGGCGTGCCGATTGTGCGGCGTCGGCGCGGGCATCGCGAATTTGACCCTCAATTTTCGCGGGGTATATTCAAATCAAGTCGCGTGGCACCGCGGCAACGTGGTGCGATCCGACGGGGGAGAAGCCACCCGCTTTGAGGCACAACTCGTTCGCGTTCGTTTTCTACCTTGAGCTGAATTCTGGGATTCACACGAACGCCCGTCGAGCCTGTTCCCGGCCGGTTGCATGGGGTTGAAATGTCTTTCTGGAGCTGCCTGCGCTGCGGTGTGTGGTCGATCATTCTCGCAGCCCTCACGGCGCTGGCGTGGACTCCGAGTCACGCGGGACCGCACTCGATCCGCGAAGTTTCTATCGGCGGTGACGCCGACACGGCCGCCCGACAGGGCAGTCAATTCGAACGCGGCCGCAAGTGGTCCGAAGCGATCGAACACTACGAAGCCGCGCTCAAGGCGTGGCCCGATGACGAAGAGCTGACCCGCGGCCTGCGCCGATCGAAGATTCACTTTGGCATCGAGCGGCGCTACTCTGACACGAGTTTCGTGCGGTCACTGGCGACGATGACCCGCACCGATGCGTTCGCGCAGTTCGACGAAGTCTACTCGAAGGTCCGGACGCACTACGTGGATCCCGTCAACGTCACCGACTACATCGCACACGGAACGGAAAGCCTGTATTTTGCGCTCGACGACCAGCGATTCACCCAGCACAACCTCCGCGGCGTGTCGCGAGAGCGGATCGCACAACTCCGCCAGCGGCTGTACAAGGAACACTGGAATCGACCGGTCAGCAACGCGCATCAGCGTTTGAACGAATTGTGCGACCTCGCCGCTCACGAAACCGGACTCAGTGCCGGACCCGTGGTGATGGAGTACATCTTCGGAGGCTGCAACGCCCTCGACGACTACAGCGCATTCCTCACGCCCAGCCGGCTGAGCGATCTCTACGGCAACATCGAAGGGCAGTTCGTCGGCCTCGGGATTGAAATGAAGGCGGTTCCGAATCGCGGTTTGTTCCTGCAGAATGTTCTGCCCGAAAGTCCCGCGTCCGAAGGCGGCCTGTTGCCCGGCGAACACATTGTCTCGATCAACGGCTCCGACTGCCGCGACATGACCACCGACGAAGCCGCAAGCCTCCTGCAGGGTCTCGAGGGGACTCGCGTCACGCTGGAGATTGCCGGAGCGGGCGGGCGAACGCGGCGCACGACGTTTACACGCCGGGCCGTAATCGTGAAGAGCATTCCGGTGGTCCGCATGCTGGACGACCTGAATGGCGTGGGCTACATCCAGATGACCGGCTTCCAGAAATCTTCGCCCCAGGAACTCGATGCCGCGCTGCAGCAGCTTCGGAAGCAGGGGATGACGTCGCTCGTCTGGGACCTGCGCGGCAACCCCGGCGGCCTGTTGACATCGGCAGTCGAAGTGCTCGATCGATTCATCTCTGATGGCGTGCTGGTCTCAACGCGCGGCCGAACGACCGATCAAAACACGAGCTACTCGGCCTTCCGTCCGGGAACGTGGAACATTCCGCTGGTGCTCGTGGTCGATGGCGACAGCGCGAGCGCCAGCGAAATCGTCGCGGGAGCCATTCGCGATCACCACCGCGGCACGATCGTCGGCCGCAAGACGTACGGAAAATGGTCGGTGCAAAGCATCTTCCCGGTGGCGGGGCATGCCGGATTGCGACTGACGACGGCAAAGTTTTATTCGCCCGCCGGGCAGACCCTCGGCAAGATCGGCGTTCGGCCCGACATCACAGTTCCCAAACCCAACCAACCCCATCATCTCTATCGCACCGCATCCGATGTGGACGTGGCCACTGACGCCGACCTGCAGAAGGCGCTGGAAGTGCTCGTTCGTCAAACCGCGCGGCGCTGAGAGCGGGGCAGTAGGCAATGGCCAATGGGCAGTAGGCAGTGGTGCAGTAATCTGCGTCGCTGCCCAGTCGGCGCGGTCACACGACGGAGGCGAAACTGTGTGATATGCTGTCGCCAGTCGCTCGCCACTGCCCACTACCCACAACCCACTACCCACTGCCCCCGGATGCCTGAGACGTCAGACTGGCTTCTCGTCGGGACCGGCCGCTCGCCGGAACTCCGCTGGTCGTATCAGACCGAAGCGCCGCTGATCACGATCAGGCTGGCTCGCGAAACGGGCGAACTGCTGGCGGTGGATGCGAACAACAGCCTGTACGTGCTCGATCCCGACGGGAAGCTGCTGGCGATGGGACAGGGGCGGGCGTCGGTGTCGGATGTCGCGTGGAGTGACACCGGCGCCGGAGGCGTCGCGGCCGTTGATCGCACGCTGGTGTCGTTCGATCGCCGCCTGCGCGTGGGCGACACCAAAGAACTGCCGCGGCCGGTGAGCGGCATCGCCATCGAATCGCACGGGCATTTCGTGGCCGTGAGCACCGAGGACTGCTTCACATCGGTCTTTGACGAGCACGGCAAGCGCGTGCAGAGGTTCGAGGTCATTCAACCGCTGATCTTCCTCGACTTCCTCGTCGAAACGCCCGCGATCGTGGGTGTCGGCGAGTACGACGTCTTCTGCTGCCATGAATTCGCCGGACGCCAACTTTGGCACGAAAAGCTGTGGTCGAACGTGGGCGACATGAGTGTGTCGGGCGACGGCGATGCGATCCTGCTGGCGGCGTTCAACCACGGTCTCCAGCGGTACGACGTCGACGGGAAGAATCGCGGCACGTATCAAATCGGTCAGACTGTGTGCCGGGTTGCGACCGACTACGCTGTCCGGCGGATTGCCGCATCGTCGATCGAGGGCGACTTCTTCTGGCTCAATGGCACCGGCGAAATCGTCTTCCAGGCCAAGCCGCCGTCCGAGGTCGTCCGCATCGTCTGCGACCCGCGCGGCAGCGGCTGCGTCGTCGGGCAGAAGTCCGGCCGGATCGAGCGGCTGGAGTGGGGCAGTTGAATAGTGAATTGGGAATGGTGAATCGTGGTCTAATTGTTTCACCACTCATCGTTCAAGTCACCATTCGAGCGTCCTTCCGATTGAAAAACTGCTGGTGGCTTCGGACAATTCGACCAGAGACTTGGTGCCAGCATGCTGTTCGATCCGACCTTCCGCCGCTCCGATTCCGACCTCTATCGGTCGCGGAACGCATGGCGGGTCCGCGGGTTGGTGTTGGCGCTCGGCATGGTGCTGATTTCGATTCAATTCGCCTCGCGGCCCGAGAACTGGCGATGGCTCACCAATGAGCCGCGTGCGCGACCGCAGGCCGCTGCGACGCGAGCCGCGAGGCCAAACGGGACGGAGACGGCCGACGACGAGCCGCTCGGTCGCGACGAGATTCGAGCTGTCCCGGACGACGATCCCTCGGCGAAGCGATCGATTTCCGTCGAGGTCGGGGCCAGTCGACCGGTAGCGGACGTGCATTTGCCTTCCGAATTGTTCGACAACGTTTCCGAAACGCGCATCGGAATTCGGCAGGACGAGCGGGAGGCGTATTTCACCGTGCTGGCCAAAGCCCGCGACCTGCGCCTGCCGGTCCTCGAAGCCGCCGGGCGCCACGACATCGGGTACGTCGAATTGTTCAACGACCCGGAAGCGCATCGCGGCGACGTGGTCACGGTGGAGGGTCAGCTTCGGCGGCTGATCGAACTTCCCGCCGGAGACAACTCGCACGGCTTTCAAACTCTGTACGAGGGGTGGCTCTTCACCGAAGACTCGGGGCCGAATCCGTTTCGCCTCGTGTTCAGCCGGCTGCCCGAAGGCATTCCCACCGGCGAGCGCGTGCGGCTGGCGGCACGCTTCACCGGCTACTTTTTCAAGCGGAGCGGCTACGTGAACAAGGCAGGCGATCTGCACTCCGCGCCGCTGCTGCTCGGAAAAACGATCCGCTGGGAACCGGCCACGCCGCTCGAAACCGGTGTCTCCATGCGGACGTTGTTCATCGTGATCGGCCTCGTGGCCGGGCTCTGTTTGTGTCTCGTCATGTTGATGCGGCAAGTGTCATCGTCCGACGATCAATTTCAACGCCAGCGCCGGCGACAACTCGCTGCCATCGTTTCTGCCGATGCATTTCCGCCATCGGACGTGGAAGTCATCGACCCGCGCGAAGAATTGCGACGGTTGTCGGAACAAGCTGAGCAGGAACACCACGGGGTCGGGAGTCTTTTTCAGGTCGCGTCACCCGGACCAGAAGATGTGAAGTCGCACGACAGTGACGTGAAAAAGACTCCCGACCCCATCTCAGGAGCCAGCGAGATAGCATGATGCTAACGGAATCGGTCTGGCTCTCAACTCTGTCTGCTGCGGAACGGTCAGAACTGACCGCGACCGATGGCGAACTGCTGGCCACCCCCGACGTGCTCGTGGTTGGCGGTGGAATCGTTGGGCTGGCGACGGCGTACTTTCTCACCGAGCTCGGTGCGCGCGTGCAGGTGATCGAGGCGGGATCGCTTGCGGGCGGTGCCACGGGGGCGAGCGCCGGTGGCATCTGGCCGAACGAACAGGGACCGTCGCATCCACCCGCTTACCAGCCGCTCGCGTTCCTCGGCCGCGACCTGTGGGGCCGGCTGGCCGTTCGGCCGGAGTTCGATTTCGACTGGCGAGTCAATGGGTTTTTGAATCTGAATGCCGAGCGGTTCGCGCCGTCGGCCGATGCGTTCGCGGCGCAGACGCAGGACGCGGGGTTCTCGCTCAAGCCGGTCGATGCCGATCAGATTGCGCGGCTGGAGCCGCAGTTGACTCGCGGTTTTCGCGAGGGCTTGCACTACCCGTCCGAAGCGCACCTGCACCCGATCAAGGCCAGCTTGTCGTTGGCGCGTGCGGCTCGTCGCGCCGGCTGTCGCATCCGCACCGAAACGCGAGCCATCGGCGTCGAAACTTCGGCGAACCGAATCATCGCGGTGAACACGACCGCCGGTCGCATCGAGCCACGACACGTCGTCGCGACAACCGGCTGGACTATGGATTGGCTGGGCACGTCCTCCCCTCTCCCCTCCGGGGGAGAGGGGCTGGGGGTGAGGGGGCCAAGCGCCAAGTTGCTCCGCCCCGTCAGCGGTCAAATGATCGCGACCGATCCGCAACCGCCGTTGCTCAAGTGTTCGATCGGCGGGCGCGTGCTGGTCATCCAACTGAAGTCGGGTGAAATCGTGGTCGGAGCCAGCGTGCGTGAGGACTCGTCGCTGGAACCCGATCCCGCCGTGACGGCGGAGTTCATCGCCGCCACATGCGAAATCGTGCCGGCTCTGCGCGACATCCCGTTCCGCCGCGTCTGGTGCGGCGTGCGCCCGGCGACTCCCGACAGCTTGCCTATCCTCGACCGCAGCCCGACCGCCGACAACCTGTGGTTGAACTGCGGCCACTTCCGCAACGGCCTGCTGCTCGCCCCCGCCTGCGGCAAGCTGTTGGCAGAATGGCTCGTCAAAGGCGAGCCATCCGCCGACGCGTCGGGTCTGGCGCTCTACCGCTTCGCGACGTGAGCGTTTGATGTAGGACGGCCCTTCCGGGCAGTCGTTTCATCGAACGTCAACGGGGACGCTGACGGCCCGGAAGGGCCGTCCTACAAAACTACAAATCCTTCGTCGCCGGGACGATGAATGGTGCGCGGTAGTCGCGAGTCAACATGGCGTTGGCTTGCTCGCTCCCCGCGCCCGTGAACTTTTCGCCTCCGGGCACGAGCGACAAGTTGGCTCCGAATTGAAGTTGGGTCTTGTCGAGAGACACGTCGTTGGCGGCGAGGTGTTCGGTGAAGCGCTCGAACGTGTCGAGAGTTTCGTTTTTGATCTTGCTCGCGGCGAGAGCCTCCTTCGCGGCGGCGGCCGATGTTTGTTTGCCGAGCCGGTACGAGATGTTTCCGAGGTGACACAGAGCGCTCGACAGGTGCCCTTCCTGAATGTCGGCGGCGAGGTCTTCCGGCTTGCGGCTCTTCACGGCTTTCAGGAAGTTGCCGAAGTGGTCTCCGCCGCCGCTGAACTTCGTCGTCATGTTGCCATCCTTGTCGAAGGCGGCTCCGCCGGTGTAGCTGGAGAGGACGACGTAGCCGTCGGTGCCGTGAAAGATCACGCCGACGTTGGCACCTTTGTAATCCTTCGTGACCAAACCGCGGACTTCGAACACGAGAGTCTTGTCACCGTAGTCGTGAATGCAGACCTGCGTGTTGGCGGTCTCGCCGGCATCTTCGTAGCTCAATCGTCCGCCGTAGCTGAGGACGCCCACGCCGAGCGAGTCCACGCCCAGGCCCCAGCGCGCGATGTCCATTTGGTGGATGCCTTGATTCCCCAGGTCGCCGTTGCCGTAATCCCACTGCCAATGCCAGTCGTAGTGAAACTGCTTCCGCGTGAGCGGTTTGACCGGCGCGGGTCCGAGCCACAGGTCGTAGTCGATCCCGGCGGGGACTTCGTAGTTCCCCTTGGGACCGATCGACGGCCGCCGCTTGTAGCACAGACCGCGAGCGAGTTTCACTTCGCCGATCTTCCCGGCTTTGACGAACTCGATGGCGTCGAGCGTGCCTTTCATCGAACGGCATTGCGTTCCGGTTTGGCAGATCTTTTGGTACTTGCGAGCCGCTTCGACGACGCGGCGTCCTTCGCTGACGTTGTGCGACACCGGTTTTTCGCAGTACACGTCCTTGCCAGCCTGGATGGCCCAGATCGCGGCCAGCGAGTGCCAGTGGTTCGGCGTGGCGATGGAAACGGCATCGACGGTTTTGTCTTCCATGAGTTTGCGGATGTCGCGGTAGCCGGTCGGCTTGGTTCCCTGCGCCTTCTCAATCCGCTCGACGCTCTTGCCAAGCACGCCGTCGTCGATATCGCACACGGCGGTGATCTCGGACTCGGGGTAATGCCTGGTCCACTCGCTGATGTGTTCGCCGCCGCGGCCACGCGTGCCGATGACCGCCATGCCGATCCGTTCGTTCGCGCCGACGGCTCGCACTTCGCGCTGAAACGACGGGACCGCCGCCGAGCCAACGACTGCGGCCGCCGCTGCGAACATCGAGTTTTCCAGGAATTCACGCCGGGACTGCCGAGTGGACATGATTGTGACCTCGTGAGAGTTGGATGAGGAAAAACTGAAATCTCCTTGCCCCCGAACGGCAACCTTATGCATCAAGCGGCGAGAGGAGGAACTTGTTGGCGAAACAAAAGATAGATTCCGTTGAGAATGAGTTTCCCTTGAACGTACTGACGAACGCGATGGAGGCAACGGACGTGAGCGGGC